>Ga0209256_1000078_pt1 | contig 225992 bp, 183 predicted proteins | sample AraplaCol_mCL_r2_2_FD_184270 | JGI IMG/M metagenome (GOLD analysis project Ga0209256, IMG submission 184270) | Arabidopsis root microbial communities from North Carolina, USA - plate scrape MF_Col_mCL_r2 (SPAdes) (version 3) | ecosystem: Host-associated > Plants > Roots > Endosphere | place... | reverse complement strand
GTGGCGAAGGCCTACGGCGGCGCCAAGAAGATCCACTGGATGGAGATCTACGCCGGCGAGAAGTCGACGAAGGTCTACGGCCCCGACGTGTGGCTGCCGGAGGAGACGCTGCAGGTCCTGAAGGACTACGTCGTCTCGATCAAGGGCCCGCTGACGACGCCCGTGGGCGGCGGCATCCGCTCGCTGAACGTGGCGCTGCGCCAGGAACTGGACCTGTACGTCTGCCTGCGCCCGGTGCGCTGGTTCAAGGGCGTGCCCTCGCCGGTCAAGGAACCCGAGAAGACCGACATGGTCATCTTCCGCGAGAACTCGGAAGACATCTACGCCGGCATCGAGTTCGAAGCCCAGAGCGACAAGGCCAAGAAGCTGATCAAGTTCCTGCAGGAGGAATTCGGCGTCAAGAAGATCCGCTTCCCGGAAACCTCGGGCATCGGCGTCAAGCCGGTGTCGAAGGAAGGCACGGAGCGCCTGGTCCGCAAGGCCATCCAGTACGCGATCGACAACGACAAGCCCAGCGTCACGATCGTGCACAAGGGCAACATCATGAAGTTCACCGAAGGTGGCTTCCGTGACTGGGCTTACGCCCTGGCCCAAAAGGAATTCGGCGCCGAGCTGATCGACGGCGGCCCGTGGTGCAAGTTCAAGAACCCGAAGACCGGCAAGGACATCGTGGTCAAGGACAGCATCGCCGACGCGTTCCTGCAGCAGATCCTGCTGCGCCCGGCCGAGTACTCGGTCGTCGCGACGCTGAACCTGAACGGCGACTACATCTCCGACGCGCTGGCTGCCCAGGTCGGCGGCATCGGCATCGCCCCGGGCGCGAACCTGAGCGACTCCGTCGCCATGTTCGAAGCGACCCACGGCACCGCGCCGAAGTACGCGGGCAAGGACTACGTGAACCCCGGTTCCGAGATCCTGTCGGCTGAAATGATGCTGCGCCACATGGGCTGGACCGAAGCGGCCGACCTGATCATCTCGTCGATCGAGAAGTCGATCCTGTCGAAGAAGGTCACGTACGACTTCGCCCGCCTGCTGGACGGCGCGACGCAAGTGTCGTGCTCCGGTTTCGGCCAGGTCATGATCGAAAACATGTGAGTCCAGGCCGGCATAAGGGCCGGCGTAAGCTGGTCCCGACCCGCGACCCCGGCCTGACCCGCCGGGGTTTTCTTTTTGGGGCTCGCTGAACGGCGGTCCGGCGGCAGCCCAGCCGGCAGTTCTCCCAATGCAGAAGGCCCGCTCGCGCGGGCCTTGCTGTGGGCGGTGGATCAGCGCAGGCGGGTCACGCCGCGGCCTGCTGTTGCCCGGCCAGGTTGTCCGCCATCAGCGGGATGCCCAGGGGCGCCTCCATCGCATCGCCGCCGTCCAGCGGGCGGATGTTCTGGGCCAGCTGGCCCTTGGGGCCCTGGACCAACTCATAGCTTACCTTGGAGCCCTGCTTCAGCGTCCGGAAGCCGTCCATCTGAATGGCCGAGAAATGGGCGAAAACGTCCCCTCCGCCTTGTTCGGGTTCAATAAAGCCAAACCCCTTGGCATCGTTGAACCACTTGACCGTGCCTGTTGCCATCGTTCTTCTCCATCCCGGTGTCTTTTTCGCACCGGGGCGGATTCTCAAATCCGTGTCAAGCCAGTGTCAATTGAGGAACTCCCCGGGGTGTGGCGCCGCGAAGGTGACAAACTCGGGGCATTGACGGGCGTTGGCCCGTCCCCATGTAGGGTGCTCCCGCTGTTTATAGAATCGGCTCATGCCTTTGTTTGCTCAACAGTTCCCCCCGGCGGGTCCCCCTGGCGGCGCGCCGCCGCCGGGCACGGAGGAGGGTGGGAATTCCACCACGCTGGAGCGTGTCGCTCAGAAGACGGAGCCTCCGCGCCTGTATCAGGTGCTGATGCTCAATGACGACTTCACGCCGATGGAGTTTGTGGTGATGGTCTTGCAGGAGTATTTCCGCCATGACCTGGATACGGCCACCCAGATCATGTTGAAGATCCATCACGAAGGCCGCGGCGTCTGCGGTGTATTCACCAAGGACGTAGCGGCCACCAAGGTCGAAATGGTGTCGGCGGCCGCACGGCGCGCCGGTCACCCCCTGCAGTGCATTATGGAGGCCGCATGATTGCGCAAGAGCTTGAAGTCAGCCTGCACATGGCGTTTGTCGAGGCACGCCAGCAGCGCCACGAGTTCATCACCGTGGAACACCTGCTGATGGCGCTGCTGGACAACCCGTCCGCGGCCGAGGTGCTGCGCGCCTGCGCAGCGAATATCGAGGACCTGCGCAAGTCGCTTGCGCAGTTCATCAAGGAAAACACCCCCACCGTCGGTGGCACGGACGAGGTCGACACGCAGCCCACGCTGGGATTCCAGCGCGTGATCCAGCGCGCGATCATGCATGTGCAGTCCACCGGCAACGGCAAGAAGGAAGTGACCGGCGCCAACGTGCTGGTCGCGATCTTCGGCGAGAAGGACTCCCACGCGGTCTACTACCTGCACCAGCAGGGCGTCACCCGCCTGGACGTCGTCAACTTCATCGCCCACGGCATCAAGAAGAGCGAGCCGCCCGAGCCCCCGAAGGGCCCGGAAGGCAATGGCGCCGAGTCCGAACGCGAGGAAGGCGAGGGCCAGGGCCAGGGCGGCGGCAAGGGCAGCCCGCTCGAGCAGTTCACCCAGAACCTCAACCAGCACGCCCGCGACGGCAAGATCGATCCGTTGATCGGCCGCGAGCTCGAGGTCGAGCGCGTGGTGCAGGTGCTGTGCCGCCGCCGCAAGAACAACCCGCTGCTGGTGGGCGAAGCCGGCGTGGGCAAGACCGCGATCGCCGAAGGCCTGGCCTGGCGCATCACCGAGGGGCAGGTGCCCGACGTGCTGGCCGAGGCGGTGGTCTATTCGCTGGACATGGGCGCGCTGCTGGCGGGCACCAAGTACCGCGGCGACTTCGAGCAGCGCCTCAAGGCGGTGATCAAGCAGCTCAAGGACCAGCCCGGCGCGATCCTGTTCATCGACGAGATCCACACGCTGATCGGCGCCGGCGCGGCCTCGGGCGGCACGCTGGACGCGAGCAACCTGCTCAAGCCGGCGCTGTCCTCGGGCCAGCTCAAGTGCATCGGCGCGACCACCTTCAGCGAGTACCGCGGCATCTTCGAGAAGGACGCGGCGCTGTCACGGCGCTTCCAGAAGATCGACGTGGTCGAGCCGACCGTGGACCAGACTGTCGAGATCCTCAAGGGCCTGAAGTCGCGCTTCGAGGAGCACCACAGCGTCAAGTACGCGCTCGGTGCGCTGCAGGCCGCGGCGGAGCTGTCGGCCAAGTACATCAATGACCGTCACCTGCCCGACAAGGCGATCGACGTCATCGACGAGGCGGGCGCCGCGCAGCGCGTGCTGCCCAAGAGCAAGCAGAAGAAGACCATCACCCGCGCCGAGGTCGAGGACATCGTCGCCAAGATCGCGCGCATTCCGCCGGCCTCGGTGTCGTCGGACGACCGCGGCAAGCTCAAGAGCCTGGACCGCGACCTGAAGAGCGTGGTCTTCGGCCAGGATCCGTCCATCGATGCGCTGTCCGCGGCCATCAAGATGGCGCGCTCGGGCCTGGGCAAGCCGGACAAGCCGATCGGCTCCTTCCTGTTCAGCGGTCCGACGGGCGTGGGCAAGACCGAGGTTGCCAAGCAGCTCGCCTACATCCTGGGCATCGAGCTGATCCGCTTCGACATGTCCGAGTACATGGAGCGCCACGCCGTCAGCCGCCTGATCGGCGCGCCTCCGGGTTATGTCGGCTTCGACCAGGGCGGCCTGCTGACCGAGGCGATCACCAAGAAGCCGCACGCGGTGCTGCTGCTCGACGAAATCGAGAAGGCGCATCCGGACGTCTTCAACGTGCTGCTGCAGGTGATGGACCATGGCACGCTGACCGACAACAACGGGCGCAAGGCCGACTTCCGCAACGTGATCATCATCATGACCACGAACGCGGGCGCGGAGGCGATGACCAAGTCGACGATCGGCTTCACGACCAAGCGCGAGCAGGGCGACGAGATGGCCGACATCAAGCGGCTGTTCACGCCGGAGTTCCGCAACCGCCTGGACGCCATCGTCAACTTCGGCGCGCTGAACGAGGACATCATCCTGCGCGTGGTGGACAAGTTCCTGCTGCAGCTCGAGAGCCAACTGGCCGAGAAGAAGGTCGAGGTCACCTTCAGCGACGCGCTGCGCAAGCACCTGGCGGCCAAGGGCTTCGATCCGCAGATGGGCGCACGTCCGATGCAGCGCCTGATCCAGGACACCATCCGGCGCGCGCTGGCGGACGAGCTGCTGTTCGGTCGCCTGGTCGACGGTGGTCGCCTGAGCGTGGACGTGGACGACAAGGGCGAGGTCCAGCTCGACATCACGCCCAACAAGAAGGACAACAAGCCCAAGGCGGAGCCGGCGACGGCCGACTGACGCCCGCCCCCTCCACCGAAAGCCCGCTCACGCGGGCTTTTTCATGCCTGCTCGGTGTATCGCATCAAGGGAACCCGGGCCCCGTCTCCGCAGCTTAAGGAGGGAATTTGGCGGCCGTGGCGGCCGCCAAAGGAGGGAGACGGAGGAGACGGGGCCCGGGTTCCCTTGATGGTGCTCAATCGCGTGCCGGGTCCTGCCTGAAGAAGCCGACGAGGAGCCGATACAGCCGCGGCTGCTCGGCGAGCAGCTCACGCGGCGCGACGAAGAAGGCCTCGACGGCGACGGCGAAGAATTCCTCGGGCGCCTCGGCGCCGTAGGGATCGATGAGCGTTGCATGCCCCGCATCGACCTGGTCGCAGAACCAGTGCCATTCGGCTTCCATCGTCGCGCCCCATTGCTGACGCAGGGCAGGGTCGTCGATGGGCGGCGCGCCGTCGGGCTCCCCGTCGCGCATGTCGAGCACATGTGCGAACTCATGGATGACGACGTTGTAGACCGAGTCGTGGCCTTCCACGCGCTCGGTCGCCTCGGGCGCGATCTCGCTCCAGGCGAGCATCAGCGGGCCGCCTTCCATCGCCTCGCCGGCCAAGGTTTCGTCGTACGCGTGGACCACGCCGTCCTCGTCCATCGTCTCGCGGGCGGCGACCACTTCGCCCTCGTGCATGACGATGCCGACGAAGCCGTCGTACCAGGACAGTCCCAGCTTCAGCACCGGCAGGCAGGCCTGCGCGGCCACGGCGACGGCCACCTCGTCGGTGACCTCGAAGCCGCCGGCGCCATGGAACTCCTTGGACGCCAGGAACAGCGAGCAGAGCCGGCGCAGCTCGGTCCGGTCCGCCTCGGAACGCCGGGCGATGAACGGGTATTGCGCCAGCGTCAGCGTCCAGAGCTCGTCGGGAATCGCGTACTGGTCAAGCAGCTGGCGCTCGCGGCGTGCGCGCCAGCGCTGGAGCAGGTCGCCGATCACGGCGAGCCGCCTCCCGCATGCGGGTCCGGCGCGGCCGCGTGCAACGGCGCGATGCGATGCAGGCCCCGGGCGTCCATCACCAGCACATCCCCGCGGCCGGGGCCGTGGTCGTAGTCCCAATCGGACAGCACCGCGCGTGCGAGGCCATCGCCGAGGTCGTGGAGCGCCGGGCGATGCGTGTGGCCGTGGATCAGCGTGTCGCAACCGGCATCGCGCAGCCAGGCCCGGGCCGCGTCGTCGTCGACATCCGCCCAGGTCGAGGGATCGCTCTGGTGCATGCGGCTCTTCGCACGCAGATGTCGCGCCAGAGCGCGTCGCGCGAAGAGCGGCATCGCGCGCAGCGCCGCCAGCACCCCGGGGCGCCGCACCACCGCGCGGGCGCGCAGGTAGCCGACGTCGCCCAGGCAGAGCTGATCGCCATGGCTCAGCAGCCAGCCGCGTCCGAAGGCTTCCAGCCGCGCCGGGTCCGGCAGCAGCCGCATGCCGGCGTCCTCGGCCATCGGCTCGCCGAGCGCGAAGTCCCGGTTGCCGTGCATGAAGAAGAGGGGTTTGCGCGCGGAGACCCCGCGCAGCAGTTCGAGCGCGAATTGCTCGAAGGTGCCGGCCTGCCAGCGCGCGTCGTCGCCGATCCAGGCCTCGAAGATGTCGCCCAGCAGGAAGATCGCATCCGCGGGCGTGGCCGACAGGTGGGCGCGCAGTCGCGCCAGCGTCGCCGGCATGTCCGGCGACAGGTGCAGGTCGGAGATCAGGTCGATCCGCCGCCAGCCGGGCCCGGCCCGCAGCGTCGCCAGGGGCGACGGCAGTCGGGGCGTGGGCGACACGGGGCGGGCGGCGGAACCGCGACTCACTCGACCGCGACGGCGCGCTCGATGATGACCGCGTCGACCGGCACGTCGTCGTGGAAGCCTGAACGGCTGGTCTTGACCTTCTCGATCTTGTCCACGACGTCCTGGCCGCCGACGACCTTGCCGAACACCGCGTAGCCCCAGCCCGACGGGCTTTCGCTCTTGAAGTTCAGGAAGTCGTTGTCGACGGTGTTGATGAAGAACTGCGCGCTGGCCGAGTGCGGCGCATTGGTGCGCGCCATCGCCACGGTGTACTTGTCGTTCTTCAGGCCGTTGTTGGCCTCGTTCTGGATCGGGGCGTCGGTGGGCTTCTGCTTCATGCCTTCCTCGAAGCCGCCGCCCTGGGCCATGAAGCCCTTGATGACGCGATGGAAGATGGTGCCGTCGTAATGGCCCTTGGCCACGTAGGCCAGGAAGTTCTCGACGGTCTTGGGGGCCTTGGCGTCATCCAGCTCGAGGGTGATCAGACCCTGGTTGGTGTGCAGTTCGACTTTCTTGCTCATGTCGGTGACTCCTTATTTCTCGACGGTGGCCTTGTGGATGAGGATGGGCGTGCCGGGCAGGTTCTGGAACGCCGGATTCTTGGGCGATGGCGCGGTCGGCACGGCCCGGATCTTGTCGACGACCTCCATGCCCTCGGACACGTAGCCGAAGACCGCATAGCCGCGGCCGTCGGCGGCGAAGCCGGGGTCCAGGGCCGGGTTGTCGACGACGTTGATGAAGAACTGCGAGGTCGCGGAGTTCGGATCGTTGGTCCGCGCCATCGCGACGCTGCCGCGGATGTTCATCAGGCCGTTGCCGGCCTCCAGCGGAATCGGCGCCTTGGTCGGGCGCTGCTTCAGGTCGGGCGTGTAGCCGCCGGTCTGGATCATGAAGTCGCCGATGACGCGATGGAAGATCACGCCGTTGTAATGGCCGGCCTTCACGTAGGCGAGGAAATTGGCGACGGTCTTGGGCGCCTTCTCGGCGTCCAGCGTGATCTTGATGTCGCCGACGCTGGTGTTCAGCTTGACGACCTGCGCCTGGGCGAGCGATGCCGCCAGGCTCAGCACGGCGGCGCCGGCGGCGAGCAGGAGTGGGGATGTCCTCATGGTCCTCGTGTCGGTGGGGGTGGCGGGAGGGGCGGGCGGTGATGGGCGGCGCTGTACGGCGGTTTGCGGGCCGTGGCGCGCGGTCGGCGCGCCCTCGCCGATCATCGCTGCTGGGCGCCCTTGGCGTTGTTGAACGCGGTGACGCGCTGCAGCTTGACCTTCAGCGCGGTGTCGTCGCCCAGCGCCTGCTTGAGCGCGCGTTCATACGATTGCTGGGCCAGGCGCATGAGCACGTCGCCCATGTTCTCCTGCGCCTGCGCATGGTCCGGCTGCAGGTCCAGCGCGCGGGTCAGCGCCTGGCGGGCCGCCTCGTATTCACCGCGCGCCGCATGGATGACGGCCAGGTTGTTGTAGGGGTCGGCGAGGTCGGGGAAGTCCTCGGTCAGCCGGGTGAAGACCACGCGGGCCCGCTCCAGCTGTTGGGTCTCCAGCAGCATGGTGCCGAGCGCGAAGCGCAGGCGGGGGTCGTCGGGCGTGGTCTTGAGGCCGGCTTCGGCGGTCTGGATGGCCTGCTCGCGTTTGCCGGCGGCCCACTGGGCCTGGGCCTCGTCGAGCACGGCGGCGTGCGTCAGGGTCGCGCCGGTCATCGCCAGGGCGACGCAGCAGGCTCGGAACAGGGCGGGGAGTCTTGGCATAAAGTCGGGCCGCTATACTGCCGGGCATTCTAGAGCGAGCTTTCGTCTCCCGCTCGTCCCCCGGCCGGCCCTCCGCCCCACCCGCACCGCACCGTCGAATGCGCCGACGCCCAGCGACCCGTCGCTGGCCCGGCGCGACATACGTATGTCTTCCTTGCGCATCTACAACACGCTGACCCGCCAGCTGCAGCCCTTCCAACCGATCGAGCCGGGCAAGGTCCGCCTGTACGTCTGCGGTATCACCGTCTACGACCTGTGCCACATGGGGCATGCGCGGATGAACCTCGCCTTCGACGTCGTCTATCGCTGGCTGTCCGCCAGCGGCTACGACGTCACCTTCGTGCGCAACATCACCGACATCGAGGACAAGATCATCCGCCGCGCGCTCGAGCGTGGCATCACGATCCGCCAGCTGACCGACGAGATGATCGCGGCCATGCACCGCGACTTCGCGGCGCTGGGCATCGCCACGCCGACGCACGAGCCGCGCGCCACCGACTACGTCCCGCAGATGCTGGACATCATCGGCAAGCTCGAGGCCAAGGGCCTGGCCTACCACGCCGACGGCGGCGACGTGAACTACGCGGTGCGCAAGTTCGAGGGCTACGGCAAGCTCAGCGGCAAGTCGCCGGACCAGCTGCGCGCCGGCGAGCGCGTCGCGGTCGACGACGGCAAGCGCGACCCGCTGGACTTCGTGCTCTGGAAGTCGGCCAAGCCCGACGAGCCGGCCGAGGCCAAGTGGGCCAGCCCCTGGGGCGAAGGCCGTCCCGGCTGGCACATCGAGTGCTCGGCGATGAGCTGCGCGCTGCTGGGCGAGCGCTTCGACATCCACGGCGGCGGCATGGACCTGCAGTTCCCGCACCATGAGAACGAGATCGCGCAGAGCGAGGGCGCCTTCGGCCATCCCTTCGTCAACCTCTGGATGCACAACGGCTTCCTGAACATCGACGGCGAGAAGATGTCCAAGAGCCTGGGCAACTTCTTCACCATCCAGGAAGTGCTGGAGAAGTTCGACGGCGAGTCGATCCGCTTCTTCATGCTGCGCACCCAATATCGCAGCCCGTTCAACTTCAGCGACGTCAGCCTGGACGACGCGCGCACCGCGCTGCGCCGGCTCTACACCGCGCTGGACGCGGTGACGCCGGCGGAGGTGGCCATCGACTGGGCGCAGGGCCCGGCCGCCGCCTTCAAGGCCGCGATGGACGACGACTTCAACACGCCGGGCGCGCTGGCCGTGCTGTTCGAGCTGGCCAACCAGGTCAATCGCGACCGCTCCGTGCAGGATGCCGGGCTGCTCAAGGCGCTCGGCGGCGTGCTGGGCGTGCTGCAGCAGTCGCCCAAGGCCTTCCTGCAGGCCGGCGCCGGTCTGCACGAAGGCGCGATCGAGGCGCAGATCGCCGCGCGCGCCGCGGCCAAGGCGGGCCGTGACTTCGCCCAGGCCGACCGCATCCGCAAGGCGCTGCTCGATCAGGGCATCGAGCTGAAGGATTCCGCCACCGGCACGACCTGGGTTCGCGCGTCGAAGGTGGGAGAGCAGGCCTGATGGCGCGTGTGGCGACCGCCGGGGTGACCCCGGACTACTGGGACGAGGCCTGCAGACACCTGGTCAAGCGCGACCGGGTGATGAAGAAGTTGATCCCGCAATTCGGCGAAGCGCGGCTGCAGAGCCGCGGCGACGCGTTCACCACGCTGGCGCGTTCGATCGTCGGTCAGCAGATTTCGGTGAAGGCCGCGCAGAGCGTGTGGGACAAGTTCGCCGAGCTGACCTCGGGGCCGTCCAACCGCATCAAGCCGACCGAGGTGCTGGGCCTGGAGAAGGCGGCGCTGCGCGAGGTCGGCCTGTCGGTGCGCAAGGTCGAGTACCTCAGCGACCTGGCGCAGCATTTCGAGTCGGGCCAGGTCCATGTGCGCCAATGGGCGCAGATGGAGGACGAAGCCATCATCGAGGAACTGGTCGCGATCCGCGGCATCGGCCGCTGGACGGCCGAGATGTTCCTGATCTTCCACCTGATGCGCCCGAACGTGCTGCCGCTGGACGACCTGGGATTGCTGAAAGGCATCAGCCAGCATTACTTCAGCGACGAGCCGGTGTCGCGGGCCGAGGCCCGTGAACTGGGCGAAGGTTGGGCCCCGTATCGCTCGGTGGCCACATGGTACATTTGGCGGAGCCTCGATCCGCTACCCGTGGATTACTGAGAATGAGCAAGAAACACTTCCTCGAATTCGAGCAGCCCATCGCCGAGCTCGAAACCAAGATCGACGAACTCCGCTACGTGCAGAGCGAGTCCGCGGTGGATATCTCCGAGGAGATCGACCGCCTGGGCAAGAAGAGCCACCAGCTGACGAAGGACATCTATGCGAATGTCCTGCCGTGGCAGGTCTATCAGGTGGCTCGCCATCCGCAACGTCCGCAGACGCTGGACTACTGCGCCGAAGTCTTCACCGAATTCCAGGAGCTGCACGGCGACCGCCATTTCGCGGATGACGCCGCGATCGTCGGCGGCCTGGCACGCTTCAATGGCCAGGCCTGCATGGTCATCGGCCACCAGCGCGGCGCCGACGCCAAGGAGCGCACGCTGCGCAACTTCGGCATGCCGCGCCCGGAGGGCTATCGCAAGGCGCTGCGCCTGATGAAGCTGGCCGAGAAGTTCGGCCTGCCGGTCTTCACCTTCATCGACACGATGGGCGCATACCCCGGCATCGGTGCCGAGGAACGCGGTCAGTCGGAGGCGATCGGTCGCAACATCTTCGAGATGGCCCAGCTGGAAGTGCCCATCGTCGCGACGGTGATCGGCGAGGGCGGCTCCGGCGGCGCGCTGGCCATCGGCGTGGCCGACCAGGTGCTGATGCTGCAGTTCTCCGCCTACTCGGTGATCTCGCCCGAAGGCTGCGCGTCCATCCTCTGGAAGACCGCCGCCCGCGCGTCCGAGGCCGCCGAGGCCCTGGGCATCACCGCGCATCGCCTCAAGGCCCTGGGCCTGATCGACAAGATCGTCAACGAGCCGGTCGGCGGCGCGCACCGCGATCCGAAGCAGATGGCTTCGAACCTGAAGCGCGCCCTTGGTGATGCGCTGCGCCAGGTCTCCGACCTGAAGACCAAGGATCTGCTGGAGCGCCGCTACGAGCGCCTGCAGGCCTATGGTCGATTCAGCGACACCAAGAGCCGCTGATCCCGCCGAATCCGCCACCCTCGGCGATCCGGCACCACGCCGCGTGATCGCGGTCGCCTGCAGCGGCGGCCGTGACTCGACGGCGCTCCTCCATGCCACCGCCAGCGCGGCCCGTTCATTCGGTGCCCGGGTGGTGGCGCTGCACATCCATCACGGCTTGAGCGCCCACGCGGACGCGTGGCTCGCGCAGCTGCGCGAGCAGGTGACCGAGTGGGCCGCGCAAGGGCTGCCGGTGGAGTTCGTTCATGAACGCCTGACGGACGCGCCGGCGTCTGGCGACAGCACCGAGGCGTGGGCCCGTGCCGGCCGCTATGAGGCGCTGCAACGCCTGGCTCTGGCCGCCGGCGCCGACCTGCTGCTGCTGGCGCACCACCGCCGCGACCAGGCCGAGACCTTCCTGTTGCAGGCCCTGCGGGGCGCCGGTGTCGCGGGCCTGTCCTCGATGCCGCGCGCGCAGTGGCGCGACGGTGTCTGCTGGGCTCGCCCCTGGCTGGACCATCCGCGGGAAGCGATCGAGGCTTATGTCCACGAGCACCAGCTGCGCTTCGTCGACGACAACAGCAATGGCGATCCACGCTTCGCGCGCAACCGGCTGCGCCAGACCCTCTGGCCGGCGCTGATGGCGCAGGGCGCGGGCGCGGAAACCGCATTGGTGCGCGCGGCTGGATGGGCGCAGGAAGCGGTTGAACTCCAGCGCGAGGTGGCCGAGGATGATCTCGCGCGATGGGCCGATGCGAGCGGCCTCGCGCAGGCGATGCTGACGTCCCTCAGCCCGGCGCGCGCGACCAACGCGCTGCGGGCCTGGCTGCATCGCGTCACCGGACGGGCGGCACCGGCCACGCTGATCCGACGGCTCCTCGACGAAGCGCCCGCTGCCACGGTGGCGCGATGGCCGCTGGGCGCTCCGAGCTCGATGGGCGATGCTGAACTGCACCTCTATCGCGGCCGCTTCTTCGTGCAGGCCCGCTCGAAGACGCCGCCTCCGACGCGTGCGGAGGCGTTGCCGGCGTCGCTCATCGGACTGGGCATCGCCATGAGCCCCTCCGCACCGCGCGAGCGCCTCGACCTAGCGCGCGCCGGCCGCCATCCGATCCCGTCGTGGGGCGGCGCATTCGATGTCGAACCCGTGACCACGGGGGGCGTCGCGCTTTCTGCGCTCAGCAATGTCGAGTTGCGCCGGCGCGAAGGCGGCGAGCAGTTCCAGTCGCATCCCAAGGGCCTCGCGCGGGCGCTGAAGAAATGCTGGCAGAGCGCGGGAATCCCCGCTGTCCAGAGGGAAGGGCCCCTGGTCTACGTCGACGGACGTCTGCTCTTCGTGCCCGGCCTGGGCCTGGATGCGCGCTGGCGTTCGGACGCCGGCGAAGCACAAATGACGCTGCGATGGGTGCCGGATGCATGCGGATCACGCATGGGCAGCGACGTTGCGGGCAAGGGCGCGTCTTAGAATCGCCCGCTGTGGTCGCGGTGCACCTCCTTCCCGCGCTAACGCGGACGCCGCCAGGGCGTCCCACCAGCAGTCTCTGACACTCCCATGGCATTGATCGTTCACAAGTACGGCGGCACCTCGATGGGGTCGACCGACCGTATCCGCAATGTCGCCAAGCGCGTCGCCAAATGGGCGCGGGCCGGCCACCAGATGGTGGTGGTCCCCTCGGCGATGAGCGGCGAGACCAACCGCCTGCTCGGCCTGGCCAAGGAACTGTCGCCCGGCAGTTCCTCGCCGTCGCTGATGCGCGAGCTCGACATGATCGCCTCCACCGGCGAGCAGGTCTCGGTGGGCCTGCTCGCCATCGCGCTGCAGGCCGAGGGCATGGACGCGGTCAGCTACACCGGCTGGCAGGTCGGCGTGTCGACCGACAACTCGTACACCAAGGCCCGCATCGAGAGCATCGACGACGCGAAGGTCAAGGCCGACCTGGATGCCGGCAAGGTCGTCGTGATCACCGGCTTCCAGGGCGTGGACGAGGACCGCAACATCACGACGCTGGGCCGTGGTGGCTCGGACACGTCGGCGGTGGCGATCGCCGCGGCGATCAAGGCCGACGAATGCCTGATCTACACCGACGTCGACGGCGTCTACACCACCGATCCGCGCGTCGTGCCGGAAGCCCGGCGCATGAGCACCATCAGCTTCGAGGAGATGCTGGAGATGGCGTCGCTCGGCTCCAAGGTGCTGCAGATCCGCTCGGTGGAATTCGCCGGCAAGTACCGCGTGCCGATGCGCGTGCTGAGCAGCTTCACGCCGTGGGACATCGACATCAACGAGGAAGCCAAGTCCGGCACCCTGATCACTTTTGAAGAGGACGAACAAATGGAACAAGCCGTCGTCTCCGGCATTGCATTCAACCGCGACGAGGCCAAGGTGACGCTGCTGGGCGTGCCGGACAAGCCCGGCATCGCGTTCCAGATCCTGGGCCCGGTGGCCGACGCCAACATCGATGTCGACGTCATCATCCAGAACGTGTCGCAGGACGGGAAGACCGACTTCTCCTTCACCGTGCACCGCAACGACTACCAGCGCGCGATGGAGCTGCTGGAGAAGACCGTCGGCCCGGCGGTGCAGGCTGCCAAGGTGATCGGCGACCAGCGCATCTGCAAGGTGTCCATCGTCGGCATCGGCATGCGCTCGCATGTGGGCGTGGCGTCGAAGATGTTCCGCTCGCTGTCGGAAGAGGGCATCAACATCCAGATGATCACGACCAGCGAGATCAAGACCTCCGTCGTCATCGACGAGAAGTACATGGAACTGGCCGTGCGCGCGCTGCATCGCGCGTTCGATCTGGACCAGGAAATCGAAGCCTGAGCGCCGGTCGCACGGCGATTCAACCGGAGTTTCGGTTGAGGGCCTGGAAAGCCATGCTATAGTCGCTGCTTCTCCGGTTGGAGACGTGACCGAGTGGCCGAAGGTGCTCCCCTGCTAAGGGAGTATGCGGGCAAAACCTGCATCGAGGGTTCGAATCCCTCCGTCTCCGCCAACCAGATGTGAAACCCCCGCAGCGCAAGTTGCGGGGGTTTTCGCATTCAGGGCCGGCATGCTTGGCCCGATGTGGCCTACAGTGGGTCGCATGTACACGCCCAAGCATTTCGACCTGCCGGATCTCTCGCACGCGCGGTTGATGATCCAGGAGCATCCGTTGGCCACGCTGATGCTGATCGATCCCACGCACGGCCTGTCGGCGACACCGGTGCCGATGATCTGGGGCGCGCCGAGCGAGGCGTCGAGCAGCGCGACGGGCCAGGCGTCGACCGGCGAGGGCTGGTGGCTCGAGGGCCACCTCGCGCGCGCGAACCCGCATGTGGCGGCGCTGATGTCCGGCGAGATCGGCGAGGTGCTGGTGCAGTTCAACGGGCCCGGCGCGTACATCTCGCCCAGCCACTACGACACGCCGCTGTCGGTGCCGACCTGGAACTACCTGACCCTGCAGGTCCATGGCGGCGTGCAGGTCATCGACGACGAGGCCGGCAAGGATGCGCTGCTCAAGCGCCTGATCGCGACGCAGGAGCCCGATTACGCCGCGCAATGGCGCGGTCTGCCGGCGGACTTCCAGCGCAAGCTGCTGGGCGCGATCGTGGGTTTCCGCATCCCGGTCGAGCGCTGGACGATGAAGGCCAAGCTCAGCCAGAACCGCACCGCCGACGAACGGGCGCGGATCCTCGCGCACCAGGAGCACCATGGCTCGCTCGAGGAGCAGATGCTGGCGCGCTGGGTGCGCGAGCTCGCGCCGCGCTGATCGCCTGCGCTCACATGCTCACGTAGTTCGGACCGCCGCCACCTTCCGGCGTGACCCAGACGATGTTCTGCGTCGGGTCCTTGATGTCGCAGGTCTTGCAGTGCACGCAGTTCTGCGCGTTGATCTGCAGGCGCTGCGCGCCGGCGTCGCCGACGAACTCGTACACACCGGCCGGGCAGTAGCGGCTTTCCGGGCCGGCGTACTTCGCCAGGTTGACGTCCACCGGCACGCTGTCGTTCTTCAGCGTCAGGTGCGCCGGCTGGTTCTCCTCATGGTTCGTGTTGGACACGAACACCGACGACAGCCGGTCGAAGGTCAGCTTGCCGTCGGGCTTCGGATACTCGATCTTCGGCATCTCCGACGCCGGGCGCAGGTAGGCGTGATCAGGCTTGTCGCGATGCAGCGTCCACGGCGGGCTCTTGATGCCGATCTTGGGCAGCAGCCACTGCTCGATGCCGGTCATCAGCGTGCCGACGGTGTTGCCCTTCTTGAACCAGGTCTTGAAGTTGCGCGATTGATCGAGTTCCTCGCGCAGCCAGCTGCGCTCGAAGGCGGCGGGGTAGGCGCTGAGCTCGTCGAGTTGACGGCCCGCGGCGATCGCCTCGGCGATCGCGTCGGCGCACATCATCCCGGACTTGATCGCGGCATGGCTGCCCTTGATGCGCGCGGCGTTCAGGTAGCCGGCGTCGTCGCCCACCAGCGCGCCGCCGGGGAAGACCTGCTTGGGCAGGCTCAGCAGGCCGCCCGCGGTGATCGCGCGCGCGCCATAACCCAGGCGCTTGCCGCCTTCGATGTGCTTGCGGATCGCGGGGTGCGTCTTCCAGCGCTGCATTTCCTCGAAGGGCGACAGCCACGGATTTTTGTAGTCGAGTCCGACCACGAAGCCCAGCGTCACCTTGTTGCCCTCGAGGTGGTACAGGAAGCCGCCGCCGTAGGTCTCGCTGTCCATCGGCCAGCCGGCGGTGTGCACCACCAGGCCCGGCTGCGCCTTGTCGGCCGGCACTTCCCACAGCTCCTTGATGCCGATGCCGTAGGTCTGCGGATCCTTGCCGGCGTCGAGCTGGAACTTCGCGATCAGCTGCTTGCCCAGGTGGCCGCGCGCGCCCTCCGCGAAGATCGTGTACTTGCCATGCAGCTCCATGCCGAGCTGGAAGCCCTCATGCGGCTGGCCGTCCTTGCCCAGGCCGACGTTGCCGGTGGCCACGCCCTTGACGCGGCCCTGCTCGTCGTACACGACCTCGGCGGCGGCGAAGCCGGCGAAGATCTCCACGCCCAGCGCCTCGGCCTGCTGCGCCAGCCACTTGGTGACGTTGCCCAGCGAGATGACGTAGTTGCCCTCGTTGTGGAAGCAGCCCGGGATCAGGAACTGCGGCGTGTCGGTGTGGCCGGACTCGCTCAGGAACAGCACCTGATCGCCGGTGACGGGCTGGTTCAGCGGGGCGCCCAGTTCCTTCCAGTTGGGGAACAGCTCGGTGAGGGCCTTGGGGTCCATGACCGCGCCCGACAGGATGTGCGCGCCGGCCTCCGAGCCCTTCTCCAGCACGACGACCGAGATCTCCTGGCCCTTCTCGGCCGCGATCTGCTTGAGCCGGATCGCGGTGGCCAGGCCCGCGGGACCACCGCCGACGACCACCACGTCGTAGTCCATGCTGTCGCGGGGACCGTACTGGGCAACAAGTTCTTCGGAGGTCATGGTCATCCTTGCTCGTTCTAGTAAGAGGCCTGGCCGCGACCGCGCGGTCGGCGGGCGGGGGCCGGCTCGCGGTCTGGCTGGGGTGGGTTGCGGCGCATTCTAGCCGCGCGATCAAAAAAAAGAACGGTCGTGCTTTTTGTGAACTAGAGAGGGGCGTCGACAGCGCGATGTCCGGTCGCGCCGACCCGAATGGGGGTGCTGCGCGCGAGGCGGGCGCCGTACCATGCCTGCCTCCATGGTGAGCAGAGGACCTCATGACCATCCACATCCAACGCGACAGGACCGGCCCGATGCGGCAGACGGTGCGCATCCGCGACCACCAGTTCACCGCCGACCAGCCGGTGTCCGGCGGCGGCGAGGACGCCGGCCCGGATCCGCATGAGCTCTACGACTCGGCGCTGGGCACCTGCAAGGCGCTGACGGTGCTCTGGTATGCGCAGCGCAAGGGCCTGCCGCTGGAGGACGTGCTGGTGGAGGTCGAGCGCGACGGCTCCCAGGAGCGGCAGGGGCTGTACAAGCTCAAGGCCACGCTCACCTTCGTCGGCGACCTGACGGACGAGCAGCGCCAGCAGCTGCTCGCGGTCGCCGAGAAGTGCCCGGTCCACAAGCTGATGACGCAGGTGACGACCGAGATCCAGACCGTGATGGCGGGCTGAGGTCGGCGCGGCGCGGCGCGCGTGCTATCGTGCCCGGCACCTTGTCCGGTCACACGAGAAGTTTTGCGAGAGACCTTGCCATGAGCTACAGCATCGATCTGGAGGGCCGCGTGGCCCTCGTCACGGGCGCGTCCAGCGGCTTGGGCGCGCAGTTCGCTAGAACCTTGGCCAAGTCGGGCGCCTGCGTGGTGCTGGCGGCGCGGCGTGTGGAGCGGCTCAAGGCGCTGCGCGCCGAGATCGAGGCCGGCGGTGGCGACGCGCACGTGGTGCAGCTGGACGTCACCGACATCGACAGCATCAAGGCCGCGGTCGCCCGCGCGGAGACCGAGGTCGGCACGCTCGACATCCTGATCAACAACTCCGGCGTGAGCACGACCCAGAAGCTGGTGGACGTGACGCCGGAGGACTACGACTTCGTGATGGACACCAACGTGCGCGGCGCGTTCTTCGTCGCGCAGGAGGTCGGCAAGCGGATGCTGGCCCGCGCGCGCGGCGCCGCGCCGGGCACCTACACCGGCGGCCGCATCGTCAACATCGCGTCGATGGCGGGCCTGCGGGTGCTGTCGCAGATCGGCGTGTATGCGATGAGCAAGGCGGCGGTGGTGCACATGACGCGCGCGATGGCGCTGGAGTGGGGCAAGTTCGACATCAACGTCAACGCGATCTGCCCCGGCTACATCGACACCGAGATCAACCACCACCACTGGCAGACCGAGCAGGGCCGCAAGCTGGTGGAGCTGCTGCCCCGCAAGCGCGTGGGCACGCCGCAAGACCTGGACACGACGCTGCTGATGCTGTGCGCCAAGGAGAGTCGCTTCATCAATGGCGCGATCATCCAGGCCGACGACGGCTTCGGCGTCTGAGCCGGACGGGCCGGACCGACAAGACCGAGAGAACTGAAAGAAGCGAGCCGATGGCGGTGAGAGAACTGAGCGCGCTCGAGGCGCGCGTGCTGGCGGTGCTGGTGGAGAAGGCGTCCACGGTGCCGGACAGCTATCCGATGTCGCTGAACAGCCTGACGCTGGGCGTGAACCAGAAGACGGCGCGCGATCCGGTGATGAACGCGGGCGAGTCCGACGTGGCCGCGGCCCTGGACGAGCTCAAGGCGATGAGCCTGGTGAACAGCGTGAGCGGCAGCCGCGTGGCGCGCTTCGAGCACAACATGAAGCGGGTGTACGGCATCCCCGGCCAGGCCGAGGCGCTGCTGGCGGTGCTGATGCTGCGCGGGCCGCAGACCTCGGCGGAGCTGCGGATCAACTGCGAGCGGCTGCACCGCTTCGCCGATGTCTCGTCGGTGGAGGGCTTCCTGGAGGAGCTGGCGACGCGCGAGCCGGCGCTGGCGCTGAAGCTGCCCAAGGCCCCCGGCGCGCGCGAGGCGCGCTGGGCCCACCTGCTCAGCGGAGCGCCGGAGATCCCGGTGGGCGGCGTTGCATCGTCGGGCGCGTCGTCGTCATCGTGGTCGTCCGGCGGCGCGCGCGACGAGGAACTCGCCGCGCTGCGCGCCGAGGTCGAGCAGCTCAAGGCGGCGGTGGCGCGCATCCAGACCGAGCTCGGCCTCGGCTGAGGCCGGCCTAGTCCGGCCCGCGCGCCGGATCCTGCGTCAGATCTTCACCGCGGCCTTCAGGCTGTCGCGCGCGGCCTGGTTGAGGCGGACCTGGTACGTGAGGAAGGTCAACTGGTCGACGAGCGTGGCGCCCGCGGGGTTCGACACCCACGAGCCGGCGCCCAGCAGCGTGCCGTCCTTGATCATCGAGCCGGTGTAGACGTTGCCACCCAGTTCGAAGTAGATGCGGTACTGGACCGTCGCGCTCAGCGTGCTCGACTGCGGACGCGGCGACGACGCGACCCAGATCGGCACGCCGCCGACGGTCCGGATCTCGCCGTCGGCCAGGTGGTAGGTGCGGCCATCGCTGTTGGAGGTGAAGCCCGCGCTCAACACGTCCGTCAGCGTGCTGCCGTCGACGCAGGAGGACACGGCCGGCCCGGCCGTGATGCCGCGGCAGTCGAAGACGTCGTAGCGGTCGCCAGCGGTCTTCTGCGTGTACTTCAGGTAGCCGGCGCCGGCGGCGAACATGGCGGTGCTGTCGAGCACGCCGGAGTTGGCGAACACCGCGTTGTAGAAGTGCTTGAACTCGTCCGGCGCGCTGCCCAGCGTGCCGGTCAGCGCCACGGCCTGGTACTCGCTGCGGATCGTCGAGTACGCCACCGTCGTGTTGTCGTTGGCCAGGATGTCCATGCGCACGTCGCTGCCGACATAACTCGCGCGCTGGGCGCCGCCGGTGGACGGCACCACCCGCACGGCGCCGTCCTTCAGCACCCGCGTGTCCGCCGGCGTGAGCAGCGTGAGGTTGGCGGCGAGCGAGGTCGGATCGCTCAGGCGATAGGTCTGCGGGCCGTTCGTCAGCGGCGACAGTGCGAGCTGGCCGAAATCGGAGATCAGGAAGCTCGAGCCCTTCACCTGCGGGCCGCTGAGCCGCAGCGACCAGAGCAGGTTGAAGTTGCCCGGCTGCGGGCTGAGGATGGTGCTTTCGAAGGCCTGCTGGTTGGCGCTGAGCTTGAGCGTCAGCTGCGCGGCGTTGCTGGTGACGCTGCCGCCCTTGTTGGACACCACCACCGTGTAGCGGTCGCCGTGGTTGGCGTAGGTGGCCGGCGGCGTCGTGTAGCTCGTGGAGGTCGCGCCGGCGATGTCGGCGCCGTTGCGCTTCCATTGGTAGACGAGGTCGCTGCCGGACGCGGTCACCGTGAAGCTGGCGGTGGCGTCGGTCAGCACGTTGGCGTTGGCCGGCTGCGTCTGGAAGGTGGGCGCGGTGGCGGTCCCGCCGGTCGGCGTGCCGGGCGTACTCGGTGTACTGGGCGTGCCGGCCGTCGGCGGGTTGTTGGTGCCGGTCAGCGGGGCGCCGGCCTCGCCGCCGCCACCGCCGCAAGCGGCGACCAGGATGGCAACGGCCGCCAGGATGGCGGCGTTCTGGTGTCTCGTCGAGACCATGGGATCCTCCCTCGAAAGCAATGCGCAGGCGGAAGTCCGAGGCACGGCCTCCGCGGTGTTGTGGGCGGCGAGTATAGGAACGGGCCACGTGAGGAATCCGTGACGGTGTGGCGTGGAACTTCACGCGCGCGCAACAAGACGGTGCGGGGCGGTGCATTTGCACGCCAGGGCCGAGAATCGCGGGCCGATGGAGGCGGGCACCCCGCCTGCTCCTGCGCGGGTTGCGAGCTCCTTCGGGAGGCACGCCCCGCGGCGCGCGGCGTGTCGCCGAGCCGGCTTGGCGGATGAACGGGTGCAGGTCGACGCGAGGGAGAGGCGATGCCATACCGCGGGTTCGTGCAGGAGCAGGCCAGTCCGGCGCAGCGCTGGGCCGTGGCCCTGCTTTGCGCGCTGGTGCTGATCTCGGTGGCGGCGGTGGCGCCCTGGGCGGCGCGGCCCTGGCCGCCGCTGGCCCACATCAGCGGCATCTATGGCGCCGCCACCGCGATGATCGACCTGGCCACCTTCTGGCTGCTGATCTCGACGCCGCGGCCGCACCGCTCCCATGTCATCGTGGCCTCGGCCTACCTGTTCGCGAGCTTGATGGCGGTCCTTCATGTGCTGACCTTCCCCGGCGCGCTTTTTGCGGATCGCGCGGTGTTCGGCTCCCCCCATGCGGTCAGTTGGCTGTTCGTCGGCTGGCGCGCGGGCTTCGGCCTGTTCGTGGTCTGGGCGATCCTGGCGGAGACGGACGCCGTCGGCCCCATCGGGCGCCGGCCGAGTGCCTGGCCGCTGCTGGTCGCCTTGCTGGCCGCCGGCGCGTTGGCGGTCAGTTCGCAGCTCACCGACTTCGGCGCCTTGCGGTCGGACGGCCAGCGCCTGCTCCTCAGTCCGGTGAGCCGCGTCGGCGCCTACCTCAGCGTCGGCGCGGCCGCGGTCGCGGTGCTGCTGATCTGGCGCCGCGGGCTGTTCGGCCGGGCCATCTACGCGTGGCTGGCCTTCGTGCTGGTCGCGGAAGGCGCCGGCGTCTGGCTGAGCACCCACAGCGGGCAGCGCTACACGATCGCCTGGTACATGGCCCGGGCCGAAGGCCTGCTGGCGAACTCGGTGATGCTGGGCGTGGTCGCGGTGCATTTCCGCGCGGTGCAGAAGCGCCTGACCGATGCCTACCTGACGCTGCAGCATCGCACCGAGCAGCTGCAGGCGCAGGTCCAGAAGCGCGAGACGGCGGAGGCCCAGCTCGCCCGCGCGCAGAAGCTGGACGCGGTGGGGCGCCTGGGCGCGAGCCTGGCGCATGACCTCAACAACATCCTGCAGGTGCTCACCGGCCGCCTGGCCATCATCCGGCGACGCGCCGGCGAATCGGTCGAGGGCGACGTCCAGGTGATGCGCCGCAGCGTCAAGAAGGCCGAGGCGCTGACCCGGCAGCTGACGCTGCTGTCGGGCCGGCGACGCAACCAGCCGCGTCCGCTGGAGGTCGCCCCGGTGCTGGCCGAGATGGAGGACGCGCTGCGCTCGCTGGTCGGCGCGCACTGCCAGCTCCATCTCAGCGCGGAGGAGGGCCTGCCGCGGGTCGCGCTGGATCCGCTCGAGCTCGAGATCGCGGTGACCAACCTGGCGACGAACGCCTGCGACGCCATGAACCTGGGCGGCCGGCTGCGCATCCACGCCCGGCATGCGTCCACGCCGGACCATCCGCAGGCGATCGCGATCGAGGTCACCGACGAAGGCGAGGGCATCAAGCCGGAGATCCTCGGCAAGGTCTTCGAGCCCTTCTTCACCACGAAGGTCCGCGGCCATGGCACGGGCCTGGGGTTGGCGCAGGTCCACGCATTCGTGACCGGCAGCGGCGGAACGGTGCAGGTGGACAGCGAAGTCGGGCGCGGCACCACGGTGACCATGGTCTTCCCGGCGACGACGGCGACGGCGGGCGGTCGGCCGGACGCCGCCGCCGTGGAGCGGCCGCCGCTGGAGGGCAAGGTCGTGCTGATCGTGGAGGACAACGCCGACGTGCGGGACGCCTCCAGCCAGCTGCTCTCGGCCGAAGGGCTGGCGGTGCGGGTGGTGGAGGACGCGCCTCAGGCGCTGGCGCTGCTGGACGGCGGTTTCGCCGCGGACTGCCTCGTCTCCGACATCGTGATGCCGGGCGCCATGGACGGCGTCGAACTGGTGCGGATCGTGAAGGTCCGCTTTCCCGCGATCCGCACCGTGCTGGTGACGGGCTACAGCGACATCGCCGAGCGGGCGCGCGAGGAAGGCTTCACCGTGCTGCGCAAGCCGTATGACCTCGCCTCCCTGATGGAGGCTCTGTCGTAGGCCGCTGCGTGCGGCGTGCGGCGAGGTGGGGTGACGTCCATCGAGGCCCACGGAGACGCGGGGAGGCCCATGAATGCCCGGGCACCAGCCTTGCTCCGTGGGTCGATGTGGCGCGAGCGCGCGCCGACCCATCGACCCCCACGCATCGACCCCATGCAGGACCGTCCCTCCACGCCGATGCCCTGGCGGCTCCCGTCCGCCGAATTCGGTCCCGCCCGGCTGGAATGGCCCGGAGGGAGCGTCGACATCGCGCGGCTCCGGCTCCGCGATGCCGTCCTGGCGTGGCCGGGTGACGGCAGCCTGCCCAGCGGCACCGCCGCGGAGCTCGAGCTGTCGACGCTGAGCCTCCACGCCCACCTGCCGCTTCCCGAGGCGCCGGCCGAGGTGCAGCAGGCGGTGGCGTCGGCCGGGCGCGCCGAGCGCTGGCGGCTGGAGCCCCTCGAGCACCTGGACGGCGCGGTGCATGCGGTGATCACCGATGCCGCCTTGCTGTTCGACGCCCGCGTCACGGTGCCGGTGTCCGCCGGCGAAGTCGACTTCAACCAGGCCAGCGTCGAGCACATCGGTCCGGACTCCCGCATGGGCATCAGCCGGATGGGGCTGTACGTCGATGCGCCCGGCGGGCGGACGTATCTGCTGCAATTCGCGACGCCGCCCCAGGTCGGCGTCCGCTACGAGCAGCGCAGTGCGCTGCTGGGCCACTGGACCACCGACCGAGGGCAGCTCTCGCTGCGACCTTTCCTGGAATCGATGCTGGCGCAGATGGCGCGGACCGGACCACGCGCCGCCGGTGGTTTCACCGCCCAGGCGCGCACCCTGTTCGCCCGCACCGCGATGCGCGGCGAGCTGCGTCCGGGCGACGGCGTGATCGACCTGGGGCCGTTGCAGGTCCGCCTGGTCGGCCGCGCCGAAGGCCGCAACACCGCGCTGCTGGACAGCGCCGCAGTGGGCCGCGGCCTGAGCCTGTCGCTCGACGACGTCGCCCTGGCGGACCTGCGGCTGCGGGTCGGGGAGCGCGAACTGCGCGCCGGCCGGGGCAGTGCGCGGCTGCGGCTGCGCGTCCAGGTGCGCGATGACGGCCTGGCCATCGAGCTCTCGCTCGGCACGCTGATCCTGCGCGACGTGCAGCTTGGCGCTCCGACGGACTCGACCCCGCCCACGGCCGACGCCGCCGGGAGCGCGTAGCATCGCGGGTTCCATGAAACGCACCCTCTTCGGCCTCGTGCTCTCGGCGCTGGTCACGCTCTTCTTCCTCTGGCTGATCACGCGCGGCTTCGGCCAGTTGATGGGCCTGCTGCGGGAACTCCGGCAGCCTGGCCAGGGCGGCGGCGCCATGCCGCTGCTCGTCATCGGCCTGGCGGTGTTCGTGCCGCTGCTGATCTACCGCCTGCGCAAGGCGCGCCGGTCACGCGCGGCCCGGCGCGACGCCGCCCGCTGACGCGCGGCGTCCCGCGCGAATCGCGGCGGCCGCCACCTGACGCGTCCGTGAAACATCCCCGCGTCCCCCCAGGTTGAAGGTCCAGCCTGCTTCCCATCCGGCGAGCGATATGGAAGATGGGCGGCATGGATGCCTTCCGCCTGATCTCGATCCGGCTGCGCGCGCTGTTCGCCCTGGCGGCGCTGCTCGGCGCCGGTGCCGCCCCGGCCCAGACCGCCATCGTCATCGGCGGCGCGCTGCGCATGGACAACGACGCCGTCTGGCAGCGCATCGTCGACGAGGCCGGCGGCCCCGGCCAGGCGCGCTTCGCCGTGCTCGCCACCGCCGCGGCCAATCCGGAACTCTCGGCCCGCCTGATCATCGACGCGCTCAAGCGCCATGGCGCGCAGGCCGAGCACATCCCCGTCGCGCCGCGGCTCGAGGGCGTCGACCTGCAGCGCAACCTCAACGACCCGGCCCTGATCGGCAAGATCCGCGCCTCCAATGCCGTGTTCTTCTCCGGCGGTGCGCAGGGCTTCATCGTCGACACGCTGCAGCCCGGCGGCCGCCGCACCGAGATGCTCGACGCGATCTGGGAGGTCTACCGCCGTGGCGGCGTCGTGGCCGGCACCAGCGCCGGCGCGGCGATCATGAGCCGCGTGATGTTCCGCGACGCGCTCAACGTCATGGAGGTGATGCGCGGTACGCTGCGCGAGGGCCAGGAGATCGACCGCGGCCTGGGCTTCGTCGGCGACGAGCTTTTCGTCGACCAGCACTTCCTCAAGCGCGGTCGCATCGGCCGCATGCTGCCGCTGATGATGGCCAAGGGCTACCGCTTCGGGCTGGGCGTGGAGGAGAACAGCGCCGCCGTCGTGCGCGGCGACCGCATCGACGTCATCGGGGGACGCGGCGCGCTGCTGGTGGACCTGCGCGACGCGCGCAGTGATCCGACGCTGGGCATGTTCAACCTCCGCGGCGCGCGGCTCAGCTACCTCGACAACGGCGACCGCCACGACCTGCGCAGCGGCGTCACCAGCCCGGCAGCCCGCAAGACCGCCGCCGGCGCACCGGTGCCGATCCGCGCGTCGGCGCTGGGGCAGCCGATGCCGTCGCGCGGTCCGGTCGATACCTTCCAGCCGGACATCCTCGGCGACAACCGCATCGTGCAGGCGATGAGCGAGCTGCTGCAGTCGCCGGCCAACGAGGTGCGCGCGATGGCCGCGCGCATCCGGCCCGGCGCCACCGAGCCGCGCGACCGCACCGGCTTCGTCTTCCGGCTCTACCGCGGCGCGGACACGCAGGGCTGGATCGACGCTGACGGCAACGCGCACGACGTCACGCTGCTCGACGTCCGGCTGGACGTCCGCCCGGTGCGCCTGCCCGATCCCAACGCGGCGGCGCCGGCCTCGACGCTGCCCGGCGCGACGCTGGTCGCGCCTGCGGGCCTGCGCTAGCACGGCGGCGACCGCGATCGCGGCGGCCGGTCAGGCGCCCAGCGCCTGCGCGATGAAGTGCTTGGGCACCTTGGGCTTGGGCACGCGCACGCTGAACCAGCGCCGCACGTCCTGCTCCAGCCCGAGGCCGTGCATGAAGTTGTAGAGCGCCTTCTTCAGCGCGTCGCCCATCGCGTCGTGGTCGGTGCCGGTGGGATCGACGAAGCCGACGTCGTTCTTCGCGAACGGGGAGGGCGGCAGCGGCAGCAGCCGCACGCCGAATGCGGCCGGGTCCTGGCCCACCGGCGAATGCACGGTGCAGGCGAAGCGGTGGAAGAAGCCGCTCTGGATACAGCCGTTCTCGAAGAGCTGGCGCACGTACTCGAGCGCATCGACGGTGTCCTGCACCGTCTGCGTCGGGAAGCCGTACATCAGGTAGGCGTGCACGAGGATGCCGGACTCGGTGAAGGCGCGCGTCACCCGCGCCACCTGCTCGACCGACACGCCCTTCTGCATCAGCTGCAGCAGCCGGTCCGAGGCCACCTCCAGCCCGCCGCTGATCGCGATGCAGCCGCTGTCGGCGAGCAGCTGGCAGAGCTCGGGGGTGAAGGTCTTCTCGAAGCGCACGTTGCCCCACCAGCTGATGGACACCTGGCGCGCGATGAGCTCCTGCGCCAGCGCCTTGAGCACCTTGGGCGGCGCGGCCTCGTCGACGAAGTGGAAGCCGGTCTGGCCGGTCTCCGCCACGATCGCCTCGATGCGGTCCACCAGCGTCTTGGCCGAGGCCGCCTCGTAGCGGGAGATGTAGTCCAGCGTGATGTCGCAGAAGCTGCACTTCTTCCAGTAGCAGCCATGCGCGATGGTCAGCTTGTTCCAGCGGCCGTCGCTCCACAGCCGGTTCATCGGGTTGAGCATGTCCAGCAGCGACAGGTAGTCGTGCAGCGGCAGGCCGTCCCAGGTGGGCGTGCCCACGTCCTCGAAGGGCACGTCGGGCTCGACGAAGTTGATGTAGCGGACCTGGCCCGCCAGCTCGCCGACGTCCTCGCGGACGAAGCAGCGCACCAGGCGCTGCTGGCCGCGCCGGCCGGCGATGTGCTCGAGCAGCGCCAGCAGCGGGCGCTCGCCGGCGTCCAGCGTCACGAAGTCGACGTAGTCGAAGAGCCGCGGCTCGGCGAGCTCGCGCAGCTCGGTGTTGACGAAGCCGCCGCCGAGCAGGATCTTGATGCCCGGCCGCTCGCGCCGGATCGTCTGCCCGATGCGCAGCGCCGCGTAGACCGCGCCGGGGAAGGGCACCGAGAGCAGCACCACGTCGGGCCGCTCGGCATCGATGGCGGCCAGCGTCAGCTCGCGCAGCAGCTCGTCGACGAGGTTGGGCGGCGCGTCCAGCGCCTCGCGCAGCGGGTCGAAGGTCGGCTGGCTGGTCGCCAGCTGCTCGGCGTAGCGGACGAACTCGAAGCGCGGATCGACCGATTCGCGCAGCACGTCGGCCAGGTCGTTCAGGTAGAGCGTGGCCAGGTGCCGCGCGCGGTCCTGAAGGCCCAGCGCGCCGAAGGCCCAGGCGAGCGGATCCTCGCCCTCCTCGGACACGTAGACGTCCAGGGTCTGGAAGCGGCTGCCCTCAGGCAGGAAGGTCCGCGTGTTGATGCGGTGCGCCAGCGTCGGATCGCGGCCCTGCAGGAAGGCGATCACCGGCGCGATCGTGGCCAGGTAGCGGTCGAAGCCCTCGTCGAAGTGGCGCGAGGCGATGCCGCGGTCGTGCAGCGGGATCGCCTGCACCGCGGCGCGCACGCGCCGCAGGCCGTCGCGCGAGAAGAGCTTGAGCACCAGCGCCAGTGCCAGGTCGCGCTGCGCCGCGGGAATGCCGCGCGAGCGCAGGAAGCCCGTCAGGTACGCGGTGGACGGGTAGGGCGTATTGAGCTGCGTCATCGGCGGGATGAGCGACAGCACGCGGAGGGCGGGCGCGGCGGCGGACATGGACAGCACTGTAGAAGCAAAAAAACAAACCCGGCATGGGCCGGGTTTGTTCGGGATCGCCGGAGGGCTCCGGCGATCGGCGCATGCCAGAAGTGGATTACTTCTTGGCGGCCTTCTTGGCGGGCTTGGCAGCCGGCTTGGCGGCAGCCTTGCGAGCGGCGGCCTTGGGGTCCACGGCGGCCTTGAAGCCGGCGCCCGGGGTGAACTTCGGCAGCTTGGCGGCGGCGATCTTGATCTTGTCGCCGGTGCTGGGGTTCACGCCGGTGCGCGCGGCGCGGGCGTGTTGCTTGAAGGAGCCGAAGCCGGGGATGGAGACGGCGCCGCCCTTCTTCACCGTGGTGACCACGGCGTCCAGCAGCGTTTCCAGGATGCGGCCGGCTTCGGCCTTGGTCAGTTCGTGCTTGGAAGCCAGGTGTTCGATCAGTTCGGTCTTGTTCATTCGTTGACTCTGCAAGTTAAGGCCCGGCACGAGCCGGACGGCGCGTATTGTGCGCGAGAAATCCGGCCCGCATCCCCGGGTTGCCCCGCAAATCACCGATGAAATCGCACATCCGGGGTCACGTCTTGCGCGATGGTCCTGTCCATCGGCCTTCCCGGCGCCAGGGCTGGCCCGGGAATTTGTCACAGCACGCTTCAGGACACGAGCAGCCGGTGCACCAGGTCGGGCGTGCTGGCCGCGCCGTACTTCTTCATCAGCCGCGCGCGGTAGACGTCGACGGTGCGCGGGCTCACGCCCAGCCGCTTGCCGATCAGCTTGCTGGTCAGACCCTCGATGAGCAGCGCGGCGATCTCGCGCTCGCGCGCGGTCAGGTCGGCCTTGAGCTGGCGCGTGGCCGACAGGTCCTCGAAGCTCCAGATGCCGCTGGCATGGGGCCGCGCCGGGTCGAGCGCGCGGCCCGACACATGGCACCAGAACAGCTCGCCCGCGCGCGGGCCGCCGACGCGCTTCATCACGCGCTCGTCGGCGTAGTAGCCGGAGGCATCGAGGCTGGCGACGATGCGCTCGCCGGTGCGCTCGAACTCGACCGGGCTCGGATACAGCAGCGCGAAGCTGTGCTCGATCAGCTGCTCGCGCTGCGCGCCGAAGATCTCCAGCACCAGGCGGTTGCAGTCCTTGATCAGGCGGTTCTCGGACAGGACCAGCCCGATCGGGGCCTGGTCGAAGGCGGTGCGGTAGTCGAGGCTCATGGGGACGGTCGGTCCGCGCGTCACAGCAGCGCGTAGGTCGTGGTGGACTGCACCGCGAGCCGGCCCTGCTCGTCGAGCAGGTCGATCTGCCCGAACGCCAGGTTCCTGCCGCGGCGCAGCAGGCGGGCCTCGATCGTGCAGCGCGCGCCGGAGACCGGGCGGATGAAGGTCGATTGCAGCTGCACCGTGGTCATCGGGCGGAACTCGCCGAGCTCGCGCATCATCAGCAGCACCATGGCCGTGTCGGCCGCGGCCATCGAGGCCTGGCCGCACATCACGCCGCCCACATGCACCAGATCGGGCGCCACCGGCATCGTCAGGCGCAGCAGACCGTCCTCCGCATGGACCGGCTCCAGGCCGAGCGCGACGATCCAGGGGGCGAAGATCTTGGGGATCTGCACACGCAGTTCGTCCAGGGGCAGGGTCATCGGGCTTCCTTCGAGGGGCGGTGGCGGGGATGATGCTTAATCAATTCTACGTAGCGATACCTAATGTCTTACGTAGCAGAATCGTCGGCTGGTTCTGAACCCCGTGGATCGCACGGCAAGCAGGAGACATCGGATGAACAAGCTTTTCCCCAGTGCCGATGCGGCATTGGACGGCATCGTGAAGGACGGCCAGTTGCTGGCGGTCGGCGGCTTCGGCCTGTGCGGCATTCCCGAGGCACTGATCGCCGCGCTGCGCGACAGCGGCGTCAAGGGCTTGACCGTCATCAGCAACAACGCGGGCGTGGACGGCTTCGGCCTGGGCCAACTGCTCCAGACGCGGCAGATCAGCAAGATGATCTCCAGCTACGTCGGCGAGAACAAGGAATTCGAGCGCCAGTACCTGGCGGGCGAACTGCAGCTGGAATTCACGCCGCAGGGCACGCTGGCCGAGAAGCTGCGCGCCGGCGGTGCTGGCATCCCGGCCTTCTTCACCCGCACCGGCGTGGGCACGATGGTCGCGGAGGGCAAGGAAATCCGCGAATTCGACGGCCATCAGTACGTGATGGAGCGGGCGCTCAATCCGGATGTGGCGCTGGTCAAGGCGCACATCGCCGACAAGAGCGGCAACCTGGTGTTCCGCCGCACCGCGCGCAACTTCAATCCGGCCTGCGCGATGGCGGGCAAGGTCACGGTGGTGGAGGTGGAGCAGATCGTCGAGGTCGGCGAGCTCGATCCCGACAGCATCCACCTGCCCGGGATCTATGTGCACCGCATCGTGCACAACCCGAATCCCGAGAAGCGCATCGAGAAGCGCACCACCCGACCCGCCGCCTGAGGAGACCGACATGCCCTGGACCCAAGACCAGATGGCGGCACGCGCCGCGCAGGAGCTGGAAGACGGCTTCTATGTGAATCTCGGCATCGGCATTCCGACGCTGGTCGCGAATTTCGTGCCGGCCGACAAGGAGGTGTGGCTGCAGAGCGAGAACGGCATGCTCGGCATCGGCCCGTTCCCGACCGACGACGAGGTCGATGCCGACCTGATCAACGCCGGCAAGCAGACGGTGACGACGATTCCCGGCTCGTCGATCTTCGGCAGCCACGACAGCTTCGCGATGATCCGCGGCGGCAAGATCAACCTGAGCATCCTGGGCGCGATGCAGGTCAGCGAGCACGGCGACCTGGCCAACTGGATGATCCCCGGCAAGATGGTGAAGGGGATGGGCGGCGCGATGGACCTGGTGGCGGGCGTGCCGCGCGTGATCGTGCTGATGGAGCACGTGGCCCGCAAGAAGGACGGCACCGAGGACCTGAAGATCATCCCGAAGTGCACGCTGCCGCTGACCGGCGTGGGCGTGGTGAACCGCATCATCACGGACCTGGCGGTCATGGACGTCACGCCCCAGGGCCTGAAGCTGGTGGAGCTGGCGCCCGAGGTCACGCGGGACTTCGTGCAGAGCAAGACCGGCGTGACCCTGCTGTAAGTCGCCGTCCGCGCGCGGCTGCTCGCGCGCTCACTTCGCTCTTTCTCCTGAGCTCCCTCCCTTGAGCTCCCTCTCTTGAACTCCCTCTCCCGCTTGCGGGAGAGGGCAGGGGTGAGGGTGAGCAACCTCCCGCAGGGCTTGACTCCTGCAACGACCGCCAGCCCTCACCCCCGCCCTCTCCCGCAAGCGGGAGAGGGAGTGAGGTCGAGCGCTTCGAGCTCGCTCACCGCCAGCTCGGCCAGCACGCGTTCGCCGTTGGTGGCGGTGCTCGCAGTGGCCTGCGCGATGAAGGCCGGCCCGGCGGTGTAGCCGGTGGTGTTGATCTCGTAGGTGTAGTAGCCGGAGACCTTCCAGCTCGCCGGCTCGTTGAGCAGCCGCGCGATCTCCGCTTCCAGCCGCGCGGCCTGGGCGTCGACGGACGCGTCGCTCTCCGGATTTCCACTCGCAGCGGCACCGCCCTCCAGGGCCAGGCCTTGCTCGCCGCGCGACACCGCCGCGCATCGCCGGATCATCTCGATCTCATCGCGATGGAGGTTGATCGTCTCCACCACCTCGGGCCGCAGCTTGAGGCTTTCCCCGAACGACTGATTGCCGCGCACCGCGGCCTGGTTCACTTCCGAGACGAAATCCTGCAGCCGCTGCTTGCTCTGCGGCGTCTTCGCGATGTCGTTGGCGCGCGCGCCGAGGTACTCGTTGAAGGAAGCGGGATCCACGAACTCGACCAGCCGCCGGATGTAGCCCGGATGCAGGTCGCCGTGTTCATCGACCATGCGCAGCGTCACGCTCGCGCCCTTCGGAACGAGCGCGGCCGAGACGCCGACCAGCGGCACGCTGGGCAGGCTGACCGATTCCGGCTGGCCCGGATGCCGGGCGAAGTGGCCCGGGCTGGCCGAGGCCGACACCAGCGCCGCATTGACATTGAGCGCCGACGACTGCGCCCGCGAGCGCTCCACGCCGCGGAGCCATCCGTTGGCGTCGATGCGTTCGTTCTTGCCGGCCAGCAGGTGATCGCGGCTGGCGCTCAGCGACGGACCGAAGTTCCATCCCGCCAGTGACAGGCGTGCCATCGCGTTCGCGACCTTGGACACCGTGTGGCTGCCGCGCCGCTGATCGCGCCAGTTCACCGAGATGTCCCGCTCGCGGAAGAAGTGCTCGCTGAAGTCCTGCCAGAGCTGCTCCGGCGCGGCGCCGCGCGCACCCTCGGCGCGCTCGCTCTGCGCGAAGAGGAAGGCCAGCACCTCGTTGGCCTTGCCGCGCCACGAGTCGGTCGGCTTGTTGGCCTCGTCGCGCTCGACGCGGGTGCGGATGATCACGCCGCTCGGCCCGCTCGTGTCGTGCGAGTAGCCGTAGCCGACACCGCCGCCCAGCGAGGCGTGGAAGGTCGATTCGCCGGCGCCCAGCGCGATGCCGCCGAACACGCCCAGGCTCAGGCCCTTCGAGGACCGCTGGTCGATGCCCATGAAGACCTCGCCGCCGTAGGACGAGGAGCCGATCTCGAGGAACGCGTGCCGGCCGCGCAGCGCCTTGAAGCCCGGTCCCACCGAGAGGCCGATCATGGCCTTGAAGTCCTGCATGTTCAGCGACTGGTTGGCGTTCAGGCCGTAGGTCGCGCCATCGAAGTAGCGGACGTTGTTGCCCAGCGGCGTGGTGTCGATGACTTCGGCCAGCGCCGCCTGGATGTCGCCGCGAGCGGGGCCCGCCGGGCGGATGGGGCGGCCGGCGTCGAGGTCCCGCAACCGGGCCAGGAGCGCTTCGGCGCTGGCGCCGGGCGCGTCGCCGGTTCCGGGAGCCCCGACCTGCGGCGCCTCCTGGAGCCAGCGGGCGAGCGTCTTCAGGTCCAGCCGCTTCAGCTCGGCCAGGGCCGGAGGGTGCTTCACGCTGGCGGGATCGAGGCCCAGCCTCGGGGCGAGCACGGCCGCGGCGGTCGCGATCGTGGCGCGGTCCTGGCTCGAGGGCTTCCATTCGACCGCCGCTCCCGCTTGCCCGGCGACATGGCGCCAGCGCGCCAGGCACTGCTGGCGCAGCAGCAGTTCCGCGCGCCGCGCGTTCGGCAGCACGCGCCAGCTCGACAGGGCGCCGAGACGGGCCGAAGCGGCACCGAGCGCCTCGCCGAGCGTCTGTTGAAGCCGCTGGGCCTCGGTGGACGCCAGCCCCAGGTTGGTCCCGCCCGCGGCGAAGGCGGTGGCGTTCAGCGGCGACTTCTTCATGCCCACCAGGCGGCGGGGATCGAAGGCCGCGCGCGGCTGGGTCGCCCGGCGCTCGGCGCGGCGGATCCAGGTGGTGAACTTGGCCATGCGCGCTTGCGTGCGGGCCAGCGGCGTGCCGGGACCGCGGTCGCGGTAGCCGCTGCGCCAGGAGACGTAGGCCGACACCTGGGCGGGGTCGTCGATCTGGGCCGCCGTGGCCATCGGATCGGCGTACAGCTTGGCCGCGCACAGCAACGCGTCGGTGGCGTGCGTCCGCCGCGTCGGGTCCCCCGCAGCAGCGGTGCCGGCCGACTCGATGTGCGCGGCGGCCTGCAGGAAGGTCCGCAGGCTCTCGCGCTTCATCTCGCCGGCTTCGCCGCGGGCGCGCAGGCTCGCGTCCGCGCTCAGGCGGATCAGTCCCTCGAGTCCGCTGCGGGTGGCGCCCAGCAGCAGCGCCGCGCGCCAGGCGTGGTGATGGACGCCGCCGGGTGCGCCTTCCGCGCCGGGCGTGCCATCCACGCCAGCCGCGTCTGCGGTGGCCGCCTCGGCCCCTTGGACGTGCGCTGGAACGAGCCCGCGCACGAGCGACGGCACCATCGGCATCCGGCGCAGGTGCTCGAGCGCCGCGAGCGCCGCGTCCGCATCACCGCGCGTGGCGGTGGACAGGGCGCGCGCGACCTGGAGCGATGGACCGAATGGCCCGGCGGCGGTGAGCGTCGCGGGCGTCTGGGCGCCGGGCAGCAAGGTGTCGATCAGTCGTTGGAGCGCTGGCGACTCCGCCGTCTCCTGGGAGCCACGCGTGAACAGCGCGGCCGTGGCCGACGCGAAATCCGCGGCGCTGGCGACCACCCGCACGGGCGCCTGCGGCGCGTCCTGCGTTGACCCTGGCGTGCCGACGATCGAGCCTGGCGCACCTGTCCCATCCGTCGCATCCGTCGCCGCCCCAGCGCCCGCTGCGCCGAGAGCGCCGGCAGCGCCCGTGCTGGCCTGGGCCGCGGGATGCAGCCGGTCCACGAGCGCGGCCGAGCGCTCCTGGATCCATTGCGCGGTCGCCGGGCGGAACTCGGTGCCGGTGGGGAGCTCGACCGCGGGGCCGGGCGTCGCCGGCATCCGCAGCGGCGCGATCGAGGTGCGGAGATAGAAGGGCCCCGCGGCGACGCTCGACGGACCGGGTCGGAGCTTGCGCTTGAGCTGGTCCAGGAGGCCGTCTTCCGAGGGATGCGTGGGGGAGCGAGCGGGTGGCGTGACCGGCGCGGCGGGCGAGGGCGCGTGGTCGGCGCCGACGGTCGGCGCGAGCGGTCCCCCGGCGGTACGGGAAATTGTCATGGCGTCGCCAGCCTGAGCGCGACCCCGCCCAGCCCCGCGCGCGGACGCGAAGCGGGAGCGGCGCCGGCGAAGCGTCCGCCATTCCTCACCGACTTGTTTCCACGCCGTATCCGAGTCCGACAAACTCCGCGCGTGCAGAAATCACGCGGCAACAACCTGTTGCCGCGCCTTTCACCTGTTGTACGAATGACGGTGTATTGAGCGCGCCGCCTCGCCACCATCCCGCATCCGCTGCTTCGGGCTGATGCCGAGATGACTGCCGCCGCTCATACCCCCTTCGCTCCGACCGACGACGACCGCGTCGTCGATGCGACGTCGACCTCCGGGACCTCGGCCGCGCTCGCGGCGGCGGCCGCGGCGGCCCTGCTGGCCGCCTGCGGCGGCGGTGGCGGCGAGACCGCCGACGGCGGCGGCCCCGACAGCGACCCGCAGAACAGCGTCCCGCCCACCGATGCGCAGGCCGCGCGTTTCCTCGGCCAGGCCGGCTTCGCGGCCAGCGCCACCGACATCGCCGCGGTCAAGTCCTCCGGCTACGCCCGCTGGCTGGACCAGCAGTTCGCCGCGCCCCGCACGCAGGGGCATTACGACTGGCTGGTCGCCAAGGGCTACAACGCCGAGTCCTTCCGCAACAGCCTCTCCGGCGTCGACGCCACGCTGTGGCGCAAGCTGATCGGCTCGCCCGACCAGCTGCGCCAGCGGGTGGTGCTGGCGCTGTCGGAGATCTTCGTCGTGTCGATGACCGGCCTGCCGGTGAGCTGGGCCAACATGGCCACCGCCGGCTACGTCGACATGCTGGAGCAGCGCTGCTTCGGCAGCTTCCGCGCGCTGATCGAGGGCGTGACCCTGTCCCCCGCGATGGGCGTGTTCCTGGCGATGCGCGGCAACCGCAAGGAAGATCCCCGCACCGGCCGCCAGCCCGACGAGAACTACGCCCGCGAGGTGATGCAGCTGTTCACCATCGGCCTGAACCAGCTCAATCCCGACGGCACGCCCAAGACCAGCAACGGCAAGACCATCGACACCTACACGCTGCCGCAGATCACCGATCTGGCGCGGGTGTTCACCGGCTGGGACTTCGACACCACCGATGCCAACGGCGCCGATCCGAGCTACATGACCCGGCCGATGAAGCACACGGCCAGCCGCTTCTCCACCGGCGCCAAGAAGGTGCTGGACGTCACCATCCCCGAGACCGCCGACGGACCCGCCGCGATGAAGCAGGCGCTGGACACGCTGGTCGCGCATCCCAACGTCGGGCCGTTCATCGGCCGGCAGCTGATCCAGCGCCTGGTGGCGTCCAACCCCAGCCCCGCCTACGTGCAGCGCATCGCCGCGGTCTTCGACAACAACGGCAAGGGCGAGCGCGGCGACCTGCGCGCGGTGATCCGCGCGATCCTGCTCGACAGCGAGGCCCGCCAGCCCTCGACCGCGCCCGGCGGCGGCAAGCTGCGCGAGCCCATCCTGCGCCTGATCCAGTGGGCCCGCAGCGTCAACCTGACGTCGCCCGGCGACCTCTGGGCGATCGGCGACACCAGCAACCCGGCCACGCGCCTGGGACAGAGCCCGCTGCGCAGCGGCTCGGTCTTCAACTTCTTCCGGCCGGGCTACGTGCCGCCCAATTCCCAGCTCGGCACCAACAACGTCACCGCGCCGGAGTTCCAGCTCTGCAACGAGAGCACCGTGGCGGGCTACCTGAACTTCATGCAAAGCCTGATCGGCAACGGCATCGGCGACATGAAGCCCGACTACACGGCGGACCTCGCGCTGGCCGCCGACCCGGCGGCGATGGTGCAGCGCCAGGCCCTGGTGATGGCGGGCGGCGACCTGTCGGCCACGACCATCACCACCATCGCCACCGCCGTCGCCACGATCAAGGCCGACACCGACGCCGGCAAGCTCAACCGCGTCAAGGCCTCCTGGCTGATGGTGCTGGCGGCGCCCGAATACCAAGTGCAGAAGTGAGCGGAGCGACAGCCATGCCCCACATCTCGAAACTGGCGTCGCTGCGTCGCCGCGAATTCCTCCAGCGCGCCTCGGCGCTGTCCGTCGCGGGCACCGCCGCGCCCTGGGCGCTGCAGCTGGCCGCGATCAACGAGGCCGCCGCCGCCGTCGCGCCCGGCGACTACAAGGCCATCGTCTGCCTGTTCATGTATGGCGGCAACGACCACGGCAACACCGTGGTGCCCTACGACGCCGCGAGCCACCAGGCCTACGCCACCATCCGCCAGGCGCTGACGACGCCGCGCGACCAGCTCGCCGCCACCGCGCTGACGCCGGCCACGGCGCTGCCGGACGGCCGTCAGATGGCGTTGGCGCCGACGATGACCCGGCTCAAGCCGGTCTTCGACGCCGGGCGCCTGGCGGTGATGCTCAACATCGGTCCGCTGATGCAGCCGACCACGCTGGCCCAGTACAAGGCCGGCAACGTGCCGCTGCCGCCCAAGCTGTTCTCGCACAACGACCAGTCCAGCCTCTGGCAATCGTCCCGGCCCGAGGGCGCGACCTCCGGCTGGGGCGGCCGGGTGGCCGACCAGTTCCTGGGCAGCAACGGCAACGCGACCTTCACCTGCATCAACGTCTCCGGCAATGCGGTGTTCATGTCGGGCGGGCAGGCGGTGCAGTACCAGATGAGCAGCGGCGGCGCCGTCGCCATCAATGGCGCGACGCGGTCGCTGTTCGGGTCCGCGGCCTGCTCGGAAGCGCTGCGCGCCCTGGTCACCGCCGAGCGCCAGCACTGGATGGAGCAGGAGCTCAACCGCGTCACCGCGCGCTCGATCAGCGCGCAGGGCACGATCTCGACGGCGCTGGCCAACTCGACGCTGCAGACGCCCTTCGACACCGGCGGCCTGGCGGCCCAGCTGCAGACGGTGGCCCGGCTGATCGGTGCCCGCTCGGCGCTGGGCGCGCAGCGGCAGGTCTACTTCGTGTCGATCGGCGGCTTCGACCTGCACGACAACCTGGTGGCCCAGCATCCCGGCCTGCTGGGCACCGTCGCCAACGCGATGGCCAGCTTCGACGCGGCACTGGGCGAGCTGGGCGTCGCGCAGAACGTCACGACCTTCACCGCCTCGGACTTCGGCCGCACGCTGAGCTCCAACGGCGACGGTTCCGACCACGGCTGGGGCAGCCACCACCTCGTGATGGGCGGCGCGGTCAAGGGCGGCCGCTTCTACGGCCAGCTGCCCTCGGTGAGCGTGAACGGGCCGGACGACGTCGGCCAGGGCCGCCTGCTGCCGACGACCTCGGTGGACCAGCTGGCCGCGACGCTGGCGATGTGGATGGGCGTGCCGGCGACCGACCTGCCGGGCATCCTTCCGGGGATCGTGAACTTCAACCAGAAAGACCTCGGTCTCTTCGCGGCCTGATTCGGGCGTCGATCGCCGGAACTGGCGGGTTTGTCGCGGCCAATTACAGCGCCGGGCCGCGAGCCGCGAGGACCTGAAGGCCTCGCGCAGGGACAGCGCCGGCGCGGCCGGGAGGCGGGCCGTGAGAAGCCGCACGAAGCGGCCCCTGATCGACCCCGCGATCGCCCCTTGATCGCCGGCAGGGCCGATGGTGACGGGGATCGCGGCCGGCCGTCGAGGTCGAAAACCACGGTAACCCGAGACGTTGCCGAGCCTTTCCGCTGTTGCGGTTTGGCGGCTGATTCGGGCGGGCGGACTCTCTAGAGTGCCGGGCGTCAGCAGTACCGACGCCCCACCGCCATGTTCCGATTTCCCTGGTCTTCCGCAGCCGCCACGGCTGCCGCCGCTGCCCTGAGCGCCTGCGGCGGCGGGGGTGGTGGTGGCGACACGCCGGCCACGCCCAACGGCGCCGCTCCCGCGCCCGACGGCACCCCCGGCCCGGCGCCCAGCCCCGCACCTGCGCCAGCACCGGCGCCAGCGCCCGCACCGGTCGACAGCGCGGCGCCAAGCCCCGCGCCTACACCGGCGCCCGCGCCGCAGCCGGCTCCGGCGCCCGCGGCCGCCACCCTGCTGCCCTTGCCCGGCGACGCGCAGGCCGCGCGTTTCCTGGCGCAGGCCGGCTTCGGCGCGAGCGAGGCGGACATCGCCACGCTCAAGTCGATCGGCTACGCGTCCTGGCTGGATCTGCAGTTCCTGGCGCCGCGCACCGAGTCTCACTGGGACTGGCTGACCCGCAACGGCTTCGCCACCGAGGCCAACAAGTACGCCTACTTCGACGGCCTGCCGGGCAGCGTCTGGCGCAAGTTCATCACCTCGCCGGACCAGCTGCGCCAGCGCATGGTGCTGGCGCTGTCGGAGATCTTCGTCGTCTCGGCGGTGGGCAACACGCTGCCGTGGCGCACGATGATGATGGGCGCCTACGCGGACGTGCTGGAGGAACAGGCCTTCGGCACCTTCCGCGGACTGCTGGAGGCGGTGACGCTGTCGCCGGCGATGGGCGCCTTCCTGGCCATGCGCGGCAGCAAGAAGGAGGACGGCAAGGGCCGTCAGCCCGACGAGAACTTCGCCCGCGAGGTGATGCAGCTCTTCACCATCGGCCTGGTGCAGCTGAACCTGGACGGCTCGGTGCAGATGGCCGGCGGTCGTCCGGTCGAGACCTACGACCTGACCACGGTGACGCAGCTGGCGCGCGCCTTCACCGGCTGGGACCTCGACACGAACGCGCCCGCCGGCGCCGATCCCGGCTTCATGCGACGGCCGATGGTGCACAAGGCGGCCAATTTCTCGGAGGGCGCGAAGACGGTGCTCGGCACCACCATCTCCGCCGGCGCCGACGGCCCCGCGGCGCTGCGCCAGGCGCTGGACATCCTCGCCAACCATCCCAACGTCGGTCCGTTCTTCGGCCGGCAGCTGATCCAGCGCTTCGTCTGCTCGCACCCCAGCGCCGCCTACGTGCAGCGCGTCGCCCAGGCCTTCAACGACAACGGTCGCGGCGAGCGCGGCGACCTGAAGGCGGTGCTGCGCGCGGTGCTGCTCGACCCGGAGGCGCGCCTGATCGAGCCCGGCGCCAGCAACTCCGGCAAGCTGCGCGAGCCGGTGCTGCGCTTCGTGCAGGTGGCGCGCGCGGTCGGGCTGAGCTCGGCCGGCCTGTGGACCATCCCGGAGACCAGCGATCCGGAGACGCGGCTCGGCCAGAGCCCCTTCTTCAGTCCGTCGGTCTTCAACTTCTACCGGCCGGGCTACGTGCCGCCGAATTCCCCGATGACGGCCGCCGGCACCACCGCGCCGGAGTTCCAGCTGCTCAACGAGGTGACGGTCACCGGCTACCTGAACTTCATGCAGACGCTGCTGACGACCGGGCAGGGCGATGCCAAGCCGGACCTCTCGGCCGACCTGGCGCTCTCGACCGACCCACGCGCGATGGTGGCGCGCCAGGCGCTGCTGCTGGGAGGCGGCGCCATCTCCGACGCGACGCAGCAGGGCATCGCGGCGGCGGTGGCCACGATCGGCGCCAGCACCGATGACGGCAGAACCAACCGCGCTCGCGCCGGCTGGATGCTGCTGCTCGCCTGCCCCGAATACCAGATCCAGAAATGACCGCGTCGCGCTGTCCGCGCGACCTACACCGGAGACCTCCCGTGGCCCATGTGTCCAAGCTGTCCGCGCTGCATCGGCGCGAATTCCTCAAGCGCGCTTCGGTCGTGTCCGTGGCCGGAGCGGCCGCGCCCTGGGCGCTGCAGCTCGCCGCGATCGGCGATGCGGCGGCCGCCACCGGCGGCGGCGACTACAAGGCGCTGGTGTGCGTGTTCCTGCACGGCGGCAACGACCACGGCAACACGGTGATCCCCTACGACACCGTCAACCACCAGGCCTACGCGGCGATCCGGCCGACGCTGGCGATCGGCCGCGACGCGCTGGCCGCGACCGCGCTGGCGCCCACCGTGGCGCTGCCGGACGGTCGGCAGATGGCGCTGGCGCCGGGGCTGTCGGCGATCAAGCCGGTCTTCGACGGCGGCCGGCTGGCGGTGATGCTGAACATCGGCACGCTGATGGCGCCGATGACGCTGGCGCAGTACCGCTCGGGCGCGGTGCCGGCGCCGCCCAAGCTGTTCTCACACAACGACCAGGCCAGCCTCTGGCAGTCGTCCAGCGTCGAGGGTGCGCGCACCGGCTGGGGCGGGCGCATGGCCGACCTGATGCTCTCGGCCAATGGCCGTGCCGGGCTGACCTGCATCAATGTCTCGGGCAACGCGGTGTTCCAGGCCGGCGAGCAGGCCTTCCAGTACCTGACCGGGCCGGGCGGCAAGAAGCCGATCAACGGCATCGGCAGCCAGATGTTCGGGTCCAGCTCCTGCGCGACGCTGCTGCGGGCGCTGATCACCGAGCAGCGGAGCCATCCCATGGAGGTCGAGCTCAACCGCGTGACGGCGCGCTCGATCGAGCTGCAGTCGACGCTGAGCACCGCGCTGGCGGGCGGCGCCACGATCACGACGGCCTTCGCGAGCGACTCGCTGGCGCGCCAGCTCAAGACGGTGGCGAGCCTGATCGCGGCGCGCGCGTCGCTGGGGATGACGCGGCAGGTCTATTTCGTCTCGATGGGCGGCTTCGACCTGCACGACGGCCTCACCTCGCGGCACCCTCAGTTGATGCAGCAGCTCGGCGGCGCGCTGGGCAGCTTCGATGCGGCGCTGCGCGAGCTGGGCATGGCGGACCAGGTCACCACCTTCACCGCTTCCGATTTCGGCCGCACGCTGAGCAGCAACGGCGACGGCACCGACCACGGCTGGGGCGCGCACCACTTCGTGATGGGCGGCGCGGTGCGGGGCGGGTGCTTCTACGGCACGGCGCCGTCGGTGAGCGTCAACGGCCCCGACGACGTCGGCCAGGGGCGGCTGCTGCCGACGACCTCGGTGGACCAGCTCGCCGCGACGCTGGCGCTGTGGATGGGCGTGCCGGCCAGCGAGCTGCGGACGGTGCTGCCCAACATCGGCAACTTCGCAGCCGCCGACCTGGGCTTCCTGAGCTGACGCGCACCAGCGTGGATCACCGATGACGAGGGGCCGCGCGGCCGGGAGGCCTCCCGGTATATCGGCGCCGGACCCGACATCGCCGGCCCCCCAGCCCTAGGGGGCCGCGCGCGCGAAGTTCCGCTACGCAATGTCGGGCGGTTCTCCTAACATCCCCGAAGGCCCCCCATTTCATCGCGGCGAAGACCGTGCAGCTCGGGGGCCGCGTTCCACACGCGCCTGAACAGGGAGGCTGAGATGGATGGCATGGTGTTGGGGAGGGGCCCCGAGACGGGCCGGCTCTTGTCCTATCGCGGCCCGGAACGCCGGCGAGGGTCGCCGGACCGGTGGTGGCGGCACGCGCTGGAGGAGATCGACCTGGGGGTCTGCCTCGTCGGCGGGGACGGGCAGCTGCTGTATGCCAACAGCACCGCCAGGCGGCAGCTCGACGAGACCTCGCCGCTGCAGCTCGTCGACGGCCAACTGGTGGCGCCACAACGCAACGACCAGCTCCGGCTCGAGGGCGCGCTGGCCGACGTGCAGCGCGGCCTGCGCCACCTGATCTGCCTGGGGCGGGGTGCCGGGCGGCTGTCGCTGTCGGTGTTGCCGCTGCAGGACGGCCTGGGGCGCACCGCGCAGGCGCTGCTGGTGCTGGGCAAGCGCAACCTGTGCGGCGAGCTGCCGATGCTGGCCTTCGCGCGCGAGCATCAGCTGACCGCGGCCGAGCAGCAGGTGCTGCAGGCGCTGTGCGCCGGCCTGCAGCCGCAGGAGATCGCGCTGCGCCACGGCGTGGCGATCTCGACGGTGCGCACGCAGATCGCGAGCGTGCGCGCGAAGACGGCCACCGAGAGCATCCGCGACCTGGTCGCGATGGTGGCGCAGCTGCCGCCGATGCAGGGCGTGCTGCGCGTGGTCGAGCTGCGCTGATCAGCCGCGCCGCGGCGCCAGCGTCTTGCTGAAGAGGGCGGTGCCGGCCAGGTCCTTCAGCGTGACCGTCATCGCGCGGGTCTTCGCGTCGATGTCGACCTGTCCGAAGAACTGGGTGTCGACCGCCGGCGCGGCGTTGGCCACGCCCGGGCCCTTCTGGTAGACCACCTGCATGCCGAAGGTGCCATCGGCCTTGTTGGGGCCGAAGCCGCCGGCGTGCAGCGGACCGGAGACGAATTCCCAGAACGGCAGGAAGTCGGTGTGCTTCGCCTGGGCCGGGTCGAAGAAGTGCGCGGCCGTGTAATGCACGTCGGCCGTGAGCCAGACGATGTTGTGCAGGCGGTGGCGCTTGATCTCGCTGAGCAGGCGCGCGATCTCGAGCTCGCGGCCGCGCGGCGCGCCGTCGTCGCCATTGGCGATGGCCTCCCACTTGTCGCGGCCCTCGGCGTCCTTGCCGTCGTTCACGTGCAGGCCGATCGGCATGTCGGCCGCGATCACCTTCCACACCGCCTTCGAGCGCTTGAGCCCGTCCAGCAGCCAGCCGATCTGCGGGCGGCCCAGGAAGGCGCTGGCGGCGTTCTCCTCGGTCTGCAGGTTGGCGCTGTTGGGGCCGCGATAGCTGCGCATGTCGACGACGAAGACGTCCAGCAGCGGCCCCTGCGGCAGGTGGCGGTAGATGCGCTCGCTCTCGGCGTCGCCGAAGCGGCGCATCGGCGCGTATTCCTGGAAGGCCTTCGTGCCACGGGCCACCAGCAGCGGGACATTCTTTTCGGTGTAGCGGGCGTCGCCGGAGAGGTCCTTGCTGTCCGAGTAGTTGTTGGTGACCTCGTGGTCGTCCCACTGCCAGATCTGCGGGACCTGCGCCGACAGGCGGCGGACATTGGCGTCCATCAGGTTGTAGCGGTAGCGGCCGCGGTACTCGTCCAGCGTCTCGGCGACCTTGCTGGTCTGCTCGGTGACGAGGTTGCGCCAGAGCGAGCCGTCGGGCAGCGTGATCTCGGCGGGGATGGGGCTGTCGGCGTAGATGGTGTCGCCGCTGTGCAGGAAGAAGTCGGGATTGATGCGGCGGATCTGCTCGTAGATCTTCATCCCGCCCCAGGCCTCGTTGATGCCCCAGCCTTGACCGCAGGTGTCGCCGCTCCAGGCGAAGCGCAGGTCGCGCACCGACCGGCTGCCGAAGGCGTCGGGCAGGCGCAGGTGGCCCGGCATCGGCTCGGACAGGACGCGCTCGTTGCGCAGGTCCTGCAGGATGACGCGGTAGAAGATCTCCTGGCCGGCGGGCAGGCCGCGCAGATCGACGCGGCCGGTGAAGTCGGAGTCCTCGAGCAGATGCGGACCGCGTACCCGCTGCGTGTTGGCGAAGCGGGCGGTGGTGGACCACTCGAGCCAGAGCCGGGCGGGGCGGTCGGCGCGGGTCCAGATGATGGCGCCATCGGCGATCGGATCGCCGGACTGGATGCCATGGGGCATCTGCGGCCGCATCGCATCGCGGGTGATGAGGGCCGGCGCCTGCGCGCGCAGGCCGTGGGGCGCCAGCAGCGTGCCGCCTCCGAGCAAGGTGCTGGCGTGGAGGAAGCGGCGGCGGTCCATGCGGGTCTCCCGGCGAAGTGGCAAAGCCCGCGATGCTGCCGGCGGGGTATGACGCGGCAGTGAACAGGCTTGAACCAAGCTGACGGCGCGCTCATTCGCAACGCGGCCCGTCCCCCATTTGCTCCCTCTTGAGGGCGAGGCGAAATCCAATGTTGCGTGATGTCAAAGTGTCTCTATGCGCATCAGATTAGCGTCGATAAAGCTAATCAAACCGTATAGCATGCATGAATCGCATCAACTGGACCGAGAAGGCGATGCGGCAGATGCTGAAGCTGCCTCGCGAGGCGGTGAAGGCGATCGCCGGAGCCGTTGTCATCGAGCTGGCGGACCTCCGGGTCGCGCGCAACGTGAAGCGACTGATGAACCATCCCTACGCTTATCGACTGCGAGTCGGGGACTATCGCGTGTTCTTCGACTTCGCCGTCGAGGTCCGGATCGTCTCGATCGAGGAAGTGAAGAAGCGCGATGAACAAACCTATTGATTTCCAGACCATCCTGGGCGCCGACGGCCTGCCCGCATTCGTCGTGCTTCCGTATGACGAATTCGTGCGGCATTTCGAGGCCGTGGGCGACTTGATCCCCGACGCCGTGGCGCAGTTGGTGTTCAACGAGCAGATGACCGGCGCCAAGGCCTGGCGCACGCACCTCGGGCTGACGCAGCAAGTGGTGGCGGATCGGCTCGGGATCACGCAGGGCGCCTACGCGCAACTTGAGGCCAGCCCCCGGCCGCGGCGCTCGTCGCGTGAGCGCATCGCGAAGGCCCTGGGCATCCGGCCCGGCCAGTTGAACTTCTGATCCCGCGCCCGCGGCGCGGGCGGGGCTCACTGCCCGGCTGGCGGCTCCCAGAGCTCGACCTGGTTGCCTTCGGGGTCGATGACCCAGCCGAACTTGCCGTATTCGGAGTCGTCGGTCTTGTCGAGCACCTCGCAGCCCTCGGCGCGCAGCGCCTGCAGCAGGGCGGCCAGGTCGGCGACGCGGTAGTTGATCATGAAGGACTTGCCGTGCGGGCCGAAGCCGGCCGGGTCCGCCGCGCCGATCGACCAGATCGTCGTGCCGCCGGTGGGCTGGCCCGCCTCGTCGGTCCACGTGAACGCCGCGCCGCCCCAGGGCAGCACGTCCACGCCGAGGTGCGTGCGGTACCAGTCGCGCAAGGCCGCCGGGTCCTTGGCGTTGAAGAAGATGCCGCCGATGCCTGTCACACGCTTCATGGGGAGACTCCCGTCAGGTTGACCGATCGCAAGGACATCGGCGCGTCGCCTCACCGACGATGCACCGCGCCGCGCTTGAGCGTCAGCAGACACAGCAGCGCGATCAGGGTGAACAGCGCGCCGCTCCAGATTTCATAAGGCAGACCGAGCAGCGTGTACGCGGAGGCCTCGCTGCAGTTGGCCGTGACCATGAAGACACTCGGAAGCCTGGTTTCCAAGTCCAGCGCCGTCAGCACGCGATCGGCGAAGGTCATGTCGCAGGTGGCCAGCTTGGAGGCCACTTCATGCTGGTAGCCCGCGGCGAACAGACCCGCTACGCCGAGCGCCGCGGTCAGCAGCAGCGCCACCACGCGCGCGGCGCCCACGCGCTGCAGCAGCCAGCCCAGCGCGCTCACCGCGGCGATCAGCAGGAAGATGCCGCGCTGCATCACGCACCAGGGGCAGGGCTTGACCCCGAACTGGTACTGCGCCACCAGCGCCGCCGCCACGCCGGCGAGCGACACCAGCGCGCTGAAGGCCAGCACGCGCGAGGCGGTCAGCGCGCGCATCAGTCCGCGATCTCGGCGATCAGCTCGATCTCGACGCAGGCGCCGAGCGGGATCTGCGCCACACCGAAGGCGCTGCGCGCATGCGCGCCCTTCTCGGGGCCGAAGACCTCGCCGATCAGCTCGGAGGCGCCGTTGGTCACTAGGTGCTGCTCGGTGAAGTCGCCGGTGCTGTTGACCAGGCTCATCAGCTTGACGACCCGCTTGACCTTGTTCAGGTCGCCGACCGCGGCGTGCAGCGTGCCGAGCAGGTCGATCGCGATCGCGCGTGCCGCCTGCCGGCCGGTGGCCGTGTCGGTGTCCTTGCCGAGCTGGCCCACCCAGGGCTTGCCGTCCTTCTTCGCGATATGACCCGACAGGAACACCAGGTTGCCGGTCCGGACGAAGGGCACGTAGGCCGCGGCGGGCACCGCCACCGGCGGCAGCTCGATGCCGAGTTGGGTCAGGCGGTCATAGACGGAAGTGCTCATGAGGATGTGCGCGGAAGTGAAAAAAAGCGCCGCGAATCCTACACCCCGGCATGGCGCTGGACGCTGGTGCCCGCAGCAGCCCTGGTCGGCATGGGGCTGGTCCATCGCCTGCCGGTCCTGCCCGGACCGCAGGCGTGGGGCGCCTGGCTCGCGTGCGTCGTCGCGCTGGTGTTGACGATGGTGCTGCCGGTCGCCCTGGTGCGGGGTCGATCGGCGGCGGCCGACGGCGACGTGGACCGGCCCTGGCCGCGATGGGCACGATGGGCGCCATGGCTGCGGGGGCCTGCATGGCAAGGAGGGACGTCACCACCACGACCGCGAGCGCGACCGCGATGGTCGAGCCATTGGCTCGCGTGGGCGCTGCTCGCGGCGCTGGCGGGTGCGGGCCTGACCGCCCACCGCGCCGCGTCGCGCCTGGCCGAGGTGCTGCCGGCGGCGCGCGAGGGCCAAGTCATGATGATCGCCGGCCGCGTCGCCAGCCTGCCGCAGCGCACCACCGGCCTGGGCGGCACCGAGGGCTGGCGCTTCGTCCTTGCCGCCGATGCCGCCTCGATCGCTGCCGGGGCGCCGCCGCGGCTGCTGCTGTCCTGCTACCAGATGCCTGAAACGCCGCGCGCCGGAGAGCGCTGGCAACTGGCGCTCAAGCTGCGCCGCCCGCACGGGCTGCTGAATCCGCAGGGCTTCGACCAGGCGCTTTGGATGCTCGAACAGGACCTGCCCGCCGCCGCGAGCTGTCGCGGCCAGGGACAGCAGCGCCTGTCCTCCGCGGCGCCGGGCGTGGATGCGCTGCGGCAGTCGCTGCGCGACGCGATCGACCGCGAGCTCGGCCAGGCGCGCGACCGGCGCGGCGCCGGCGTGCTGGCAGCCCTGAGCCTGGGCGACCAGGGCGCCGTCAGCTGTGTGTGGGAAATTGAGTTGGCCGCGCCCGCGGCCAGCGCTTTCTCCTCTGAAAATCACCCAAGTCCCGCACAAAAACTTATACCGACGGGGAACGGAGTTGGCCGCGGAATGGCCTCAGGCGGCGAGAACGTGGGGAAAAAGGTTGCCTGCGTGAGGTACCGCAGGGTGAAACGGCCGAGACCCTCCGGACCTACGACATTCTTGGATGTACGAGGCGCTAGCTGCCGTGTGAGCTGTTGTTCAGCCATGCCTGCGGCGCGAGTTGGCGTCGGTGTGACGCCGAGTCGGCACCTTTGCGCTGGGGACCGTATAAAGCGTCAATCTATACGGAACACCGGGCCATAGCCCAAGTGAGACCGAGATGACCCAACGCCAGACCCTCGGAGCAGAGCTCCGCCGATACAAGGCTGATTTCCCCGCCGAATTCCTCCGGGCTTCGCACCAGAACCATGCTGCCGCGACTGACGCCGAGCGTCACGTGGTGGCCCAGCGTTGGCTGGAGTTGCAGGACGACATCCGAAATCGCATAACTGGACGTGAGTGCTTCGGTCCGTTCTCGTTGCACGTCGGCACTGTCCAGTGGAATGCTGAGCGCGACCAACGCGCGGCTGTCGGAATCATTCGTGACGCCTGCTGGCCAGTCAGCATGAGCGAAGGGCTCGACTACCAGTCGAATCCTCATCACGAAAGCTGGGTGGCGATGCAGCGTTGGGCCAGTGGCGAAGAGTTGCTGGTCAGTCTTCGCATCAAGCCGCATGCCTTCTTAGACCAGCCTGAGCTCTGGCTAGATGTTAAGGCGCAACTGGCCTGACCTTACCATCGAGTTGGGGAGCAGGCGCCAAGCCAGCACGCGAGGGCGGCTCGCGCACTCCGAAACATTAATACCGTTGGGCTTGACTTTGCGCGCATCATCGACTGCACAATGCGTCCGACAGATTCTCCAGGGCATCCAGTTCTTCGGCTCCATCAGCGAGGGCTACGAGCCACCGGATTGGAGTGGTTCACACCCTGATTAGTCTCGCGCCCGCATCTACGGGCATCCTCGCTCTCGCCCGACGGGGCGAGGTAGACCACCGAACCCGATGCGGGATGAGTTAGGCCGCGTTGACCGTCTTGACATGCGTCACGGGCCCTTTAATCTTGCAGCATGGTGGCTTCGGGAAACCTCACCTGTTCATTCCAGGGCTAACCGAAACCTTCACACGGCTCCCGGCCGGAGCTCCTGTCTTCAGTGGTCCGGAAGACCCGGTCCTTCAGCAGGCTGTGGGCTTGGCCTTCGTCGTCTTCTTAATTGGCGCGGGGCTTCAGGTTCGACGACTCCGTGCGCAGCGACAAAACTCCCTAATTGCCTCGCGAAGTCAGAGCCCATTTCTCGTCCCTGATGGCCGACAGCTGTCTGCACCCGGCACCCGGCACCCGGGACGTCCCTAGGCGAACCAACAGGGTGGCGGCCGGATGGGCCGCACCGGAGAAATGGGATTCCCTGAGAAGCACCATCATCCGAAGCGCTCGCAGTCGGCGCGGCATGGGGTTATTTTCCGTCAGCCTTGGCACGTACTCGCTAGCAAGCGGGGCGAAGGGCCGTCCGAACTCGATGTGCTTCATCGGGCGAGCTAACCATCTCTCATCCCCGTGGCGCTGACCAACCCTAGGCACGCCATCCACGAGAGCTGGGAGAAGCTGCGTCGTTGGGGAGGGTCGGAGCTGTTACTGCTCAGACTGCGCGTCAAGCATGACCCGCTGGTTCATGCCTATGGCCTCTGGCTCGAAATGGAGCTCATCGACGAGCTGCAGAGTACAGATTGATTCGAAGGGCCTCGACGCAAGTCGGGGCGCTTTTTTGCTCGTGAGGCTCGGATAGGATGGGTTGAGAAGCTGGCGTCACCAGTCCAGCAAACCACGGGGAGTGGAGATGAGTACCTACGAGGGGATGCGCTGGGTCAAGTGCGACTTTCAGGTTCAAACACCCGAGGACGCGGCTCACTGGGCCGACGCTGAGACTGGGTTACCGGAGCCTCGTCGCCCCCTCGTAGACCAGCCGCCTGGTGCCGACGGTGCCGCGGGCCCTCGCAAAGCGGACGAAAGCCCCATCCAGGCGATTGCGCGCCGATTCCTGATGCGATGCCACGAAGTCGGACTTCAGATGGTCGGCATCACCGACCACAATTTTTCTCAGAAGACAGACTCGCGAGACTGGTTCCTGACGCACCTCGTCGAACAGAACCGGAGCGTGGCCCGCGAACTTGGGCGTGAGCCAATTGCAATCTTTCCGGGTTTCGAGGTGGACATCGGGTATCACGTGCTGTGTCTCTTCGGGCCGGCACGGACTCAACGTCACGTCTGGCGAGTGAATCAAATCCTGACCCGACTTGGCCTTGTGGAAGACCGTCGCTTCGTGAGAGGGCTTCCGCAGGAGCTCCGAAGCAACAACGAGAACGTCAGCCTCAAGACCTTACTGGAGGTCGTGCAGGGCGAGCACGGCGGGATGGTGATTGCTGCCCATTCAGACCAGAACGACGGCCTGCTCGAGAACGCGCGGAATCGGCACGACTATCAGTTGCCGCAACTGATGGCGGTTGAGGTGACAACTCAGCCGGTCCCAGACCGCTACCGAGACATCTTGGCCGGTCGGGACCGCGACTGGGGGCGGGCCGGACGTCCACTGGCTCTGGTCATGTCATCAGACGCCAAGTCATTGAGAGTTGACCCTCAGACCAAGGAGCCTGGGCCAAACGCGCTGGGCTATCGCCACACCTGGGTAAAGATGTCGAAGCCCTCGATAGAGGCGTTGCGTCAGAGTTTCCTCGATTCGGAATCCCGCATCCGTCTGAAGGGGGCAAGCCCAGCAGATGCGCAGAACCACCCTCGAATTCTTGCCGTTGAGGTGCGCGGCGCAAAGTTTCTCGATGACTTTGCGGTGTCGTTTTCCCCGAACTTGAACTGTGTCATCGGCGGCAGGGGCAGCGGCAAATCGACACTGCTCGAGTACCTCCACTTCGCACTGAACGATGGTCCGGAAGTAAGCAGTACAGAGGACCAATCCCTTCAAAAGAAGAAAACTCAGTTGGTCAACTCCCTCGCGGGCGGCGGCGAAGTGCGGGTCGCGTTTGAGGCTGCTCCAGGGCTCGAGGACGTGCTGGTTTACAGACCGGGGCCAGCCGGACACCCGATACGGAGGCTGGAGGGTCGAGAGGTCACAGACCTCGGGACAGTCCTGCGCCAGCTAAGGGCAAACTTTTACAGTCAAGGTGAGTTGAGTCGCATGACCTCCGGCGCAGGCGGCCAGGCTCACGTGCTCCGAATCATCGACGCCGCTGCCGCGATTGAGCTGCAGGCAAGTTGGACGGTGGAGGCGGAACTAAAACTGCGCCTCAACGCGTCGTTCCAAGCTCGGCGAGACGCTTCAGAGCTGGACTCACGCCTCCAGGTCGTCAATCAGGAGCTACAGGAACTCGACCGGCAACTGGAGGCGCGTCAGGCGGTTCGGGACGATTCGCGTAGGCATCAAGGCGCCGTGGAGGCGCAGACCTTCTTAGAAGGGGTCCAGGACTCCATCTCTGAAGAGGTAGAAGGATTGGCTTCGTCAGCTGCGGCCCTGCGCAATCAGTACGTTGTGGAGCCGACAGAGCAGTGGCCGATGTCCGAGTGGCTCAACGAAAGCATCGCGAAGGTGAACGAGGCGCGGGCCTCCCTCGCCGGAGAGGTCGATGCCGCGCTGAAGGCGTTCCGCGGGAAGCTCGACGAGACTATTGGGGCCGGTGCCTCATCCGCGTTCTTGCAAGAGGTCGCCAGCATCAGCCAAGCATTCCTCCATGCCTGCGAAGAGAAGGGGCTGCGACCGGAGGACATCAGCAGGCTGACGGAACTCTTGGAAGAGCGCAAGGCCAAGGAAGCTGAACGACTAAGGGTTGTCGAGCGATGGGATTCGGCGCGCACATCGGCGGCGTTGCTCCCCGAGCTGCTGCAGCACCTGCACCAACTGTGGCGCCAACAGTTCGCAATCCGCCAGCGCATGGCTGAGAGCATTCAGCAATCGATGTCGCAGATGGCAAGGATTAAAACCTCGTACATGGGCGACTTCGAATCGTTCATGACCCAGTGGCGCCGGATGACGCCGCAGGATGGGCGGGAGAAGCTCGCGAAGCGCTGGGATGACCTTGGCAGCGCCGTGCACTATGGCTGGCGCGTTCGCGCAAGCGAAGAGAGCCCCTGGGAAACGATTGAGCTTGCAGAGGTTGACGCCGAAGTGTCAATTCAGCTTTCGACGCAGACGCGGGAGGACCTGCTGACCTTGCTCACTGCCCATCTGAAGAGTAAAGACGTCAGCCGGATATGGGAGGACGTGAGGACGACTCGCGTAGGTGACGGCATCGATGTGGAGCTAGTCACTGCGGATGGCGTTGTCGTTGGCTCGATGAACGGTTCCCTGTCCGAAGGCCAGCGCAATACGCTGTTGCTGAACCTGCTTCTTGCCCGCGGCGATGGTCCCATCGTTATCGACCAACCCGAGGACGAGCTCGACTCAAGCTTCATCTACAAGAACCTCGTTGATGACTTCCGCAAAGTTAAATCTCGGCGACAACTCATCGTGGCAACGCATAACGCCAACCTGCCGGTGAACGGCGATGCTGAACTTGTTCTCGCTTTGAAGGGTGAGGCCGGCCGCGGACGCATCCAGGTCCAGGGCGGGCTTGACCGGAAGGAGGTGGTGGAAGCTGTGCTCGACATCATGGAGGGTTCGGAGCAGGCCTTCCGACGGCGGAGCGAGAAGTACCACTTCTAATGAGCCGGCGCAGCCGGGCAGGAGGGTAGCGCTTCAAAGCGCCGGTGTCCCTGTCTTCGCAGCGCGTTCCGGCCCCAGCCGCGGTGTTAAGTCCAGCACTCGAGCAAGGACACATGCAGCGCCACCCAGTCGTTCTTGCTCCGCGCGGGCGGCTGTCTCCAGCATCCGAGCTAGGCCATGGCGGTCTAGCTTTTCGCCTGTGTCAGGATGCTCCCACCTCCGTTGAGGGTCGGAAACAGCGACGACCAAAGCTCCAACCCGAGCCTCACTTGCCATCATGTACTTCTCGACCAACTGGTTTCGGATGGTGTCCCGCAGCTCGTTGCCTGAGCGCGGCTTCTCGCCCACTTTCAGTTCAATGGTCGCTTGAAGCTGTCGCGGTGTGCGGAGCCGGATGTCCGTCTCCTTGCCGTCAGCCGTAACCGCCTCTTGGTCGACGCTGTAGGCCCCCCGCGCCATCTGGACCAATTCACGAGCTATGGACGCGCGAAGGGAATTTTCGTCGTCAATCTTTGCCCAGACAGCTCGATGGCTCGCGTCGCTGAGCATGGACTCTTGCAGGTCATCCAGACGGTCTTCCAGAACCTGAGCCATATCGGTCGTGTTTTGAGGCACTAGCTCGGTTGGCGTCGTCCGATACAACTTGGCAATCTCATCATCATCGGCGCTGAGTGAATCAAGCTCGGCAGCCAAGCTTTCGCGAGCGAGGTACAGAACACGGTCTCGCATGTCTGCGAACAACGGACTCTCAGCCAATCGCTTCTTGATGCGAAGGCCGCCTTGTCCGGCATGTGCAATGAGGGCGTTGAGCAACTCCCTACGGATGTCTTGTGCACGGTCTCGGTCGTCCGGGGAGAAAACACCTTCATGGTGAATGTCGTCGCGTGCACGAACATGCTCATGAACCATCAGAGTCAGGTCGAGCAGTCGGTCCGTCGGAACCTCGTCGAAACGGATTCCGTACGCCGCATCTCCATGACGGGAGGGGAACGCGGAGGCAATCAGTCTGACCGCCTGCCCCTTCTGCTCGACTGGCAAACTGGTACATTCCATCAGAAGACTCTGCGCACCATCCTCAGCTGAAACACGGCCCAACAAGCGTAGCCAGAAGGTGAAGTACGAGTCTGTTGAAGTGCTCGGGATGCAGCCAGCCGCGAGATTCCGCAATGCGTCGAAGACCTTCACGTCTCCATGGGTCAGCAACAGCTGCAGCGCCTGGTCAATGCGTTCCTCCGCACCGGCGTTGAATGGAATCCTTAGCTGCTTGGGCGCTTCAGAGGAAACCCACTGCGCAACGTCTTCGAGAACCGGTTGCGCTACGTCTCGAGTGGCGTATCGAAGTCCAAAGAGAATATGCGAGCCGCTTCCACCTTGTGGCCAGCGCTCCCTCAGCTCCGACAGGACAACCTCTTTGAGCATGCACGACCAAACCACTGGATGTGCAGCTGCTAGCTCCTGTACCCACGGCGCGAATTGATGCGACTCGCTTAGTGCTATCCGACAGGCCCGCTCTGCCTCATCTGGTCTGAGTTTCTTCGCCCACCCTTGTAGTCCAGCTTCGGCATCAACTGCCATCAGCAATGTTGACCAGTCGGATTGATGCTCGTTTTTGAAAATGCCGAGCCGCTCACTGCGTAGTGACGGCGCCTGCGAAGCGCGCCAGTACTTGGTGAGCTCCTGACGAATCGCCTCGACAACGTCCTTCCCGAACATTCGTTCCAAAAGCGCACGATTCCATCGCCCGCCTCGGCCGGCGCGCCTCTCGTCGTTGAGCAGTTCGCGGAGGTGAGCGAGCGTGGTGATACGTTTTGCTGGAGCCATCGCTCCAGCTGGGTCAAACATCAAATGTTCGCGAAATTTCCTCCAGGCTTCCGTTGCTCGGTAGTTGCGTTTGGACGACTCAATCTCGTGTTTCCGCTGTCGGTCCAGCATCGCCACCACTTCTGGCGACGGTTTCATCGCCTCAAGCAGCCTATCGACTTCGTCATGCAGTTCTGACCCAGACAATGTGGTTCGAAGCGTCGCGAGGGCCTCATCGTCAACATCGCCCCCGCTCCATAGGCGAACGAAGAAGCGCAGAGCCACGGACCTTGCCAACGTGTCGGCAGAGCTATCGCAAACTAGTTCTCCCAGCCATCGTGCATCTTGTCCCGAATTGATTTTGAGCATTCCTTCGAGCAGAAGCGCGCCGACGAGCTGATTCATAGGCGCAGGATTTACCTGTTGGCGAGTTCGAATCTCCGTTTCGAAGGCTCGACGCCGCTCCTGTTCCCTGAGCGTCGACATATGGGCTCTTATCGTCTGGATGCCTTCGTCGGCGCGCTGCGACCACTGCGCCGTGGCGAATGACATCGCACAGGCTTCCATCAGCTCGACGTCGGCCCCGGCACCTGCGCACAATTTCGCCGAGAGCGCCAAAAGTGCTTTCGTCATCGGCCGAGCGACTGGGTCGTGCGGATGCGTGTCGGGACGACAGACCAAGTCACCCCGAATGTGCGCCAAAACCTCTCTGAGCAACTTCTGGAGGTCGGCACCTGTCGCAGCAGTGTCGTTCACAGCTCGCGCCACCGTGAGGTCTATTTCTCCGGCGTAATCCTGGTTTGCAGAAGCCAGTTGCTTGATGGTTCGGACTAGGTTCTCGACGGTGAGTGCTCCGGGGTAGAGGGACCCAATCATCCATCGCAACAACCGAGACGGGCCCTCGGCCACGATGTCGTCTATGACTTGTGGCGCCCTGTTGTCTTTCAGCGCGACTAAGCCCCGAACGGCCTCAAGTCGGTGGCCGGCGTCCTGGCTAGTGTCGATGGCTACGGCGTACAGGAGGTTCTCGCATCCCTCGATGCGCCCCTCGACAATCAGTTGAAGCAACGTTTCCTTGACTTCATCGTTCTCGATACCTGCATCCCAGGCTTGAACGATTGTGTTCTTCAAATCTTGGGCAGCCAGACGGAGCACCTGGACTCCTGGAATCTCCAGACCTCGCCAAGAGCCGCTGCCGTAGCGACTCACATACGCGCTGAGAGCCCGCGCCCTCTGCGGAGGACTGAGCGATTCCGGGTCGCCATAAACGAGCAAGATGCTGGGCTCGACATTAAGAAGGTACTCAAAGACTTCACCATCTGTCAGTGCAAGCCACGCGGCGATGGGGGCCATAGATGGACGCAACAAGGCTTCACCCGAGACTGCCTTGGAGGCCAATAGTCGATGCAACGCGCGCCGGGACATTGCACCGGTCCGCACGAGGTCATGCAGCTGGCCTGCGGCAAGATACTCGAACGTCGACCGATGCTGAAATCTAACTCTGCCGTAGCCTCCGAATCCGAACAAGGGGCGCTGCAGCAAGGTCTGAATGTCCGGGGTAGTCCAATCCTCAAGGACGGTCCTCGCGTCGATGGGCGTCCCATCCTGAGCTGCGTCTGATGCGACGCCATGGCGGATGGCCAGTCGCTTTGAAAGCACTACAGCAAGCGCGAGGCGCTTGGCGCCGGCGAGGCATCGCTCAAACGAGAGGTTGCTTGGCTCGTCTCGGAGCGCGCTGTCGCTGAGCCGGACTCTGACGTGAGTTTTTACCTGCTCGGCATGCGGGCGTATTTGGCCGTACCGCTTCCAGTCGTCGCAAAGCTCAATCAGGTCCTGCGGACGGCGGGCATACTCCTCTGCATTCTTCTGCTTGACCCTAGCCAGGAGCTCATCGACGTTCTGAACCTCGCGAAGCTTGGCCAGGTCACGAATCTCACCATCGGACAACGGCGCCAAGGATACCTCGCGGAAGGTCGGCGCCTTCGCCTCTTTTGGCTGTTTAGCGGAGCGGTCTCTTCCAATTGCGTACGAGGAGAACTCGTCAGCAGTGAGGAGAGCGGCCTCCTCCTCGAGGGGGAGGCAGCGTCGAAACGTCTGGCGGTCAAACTCCACCGGTCGCGATGTGACAACAACTGTCATGCGTTGCAATGCGCCGGCAGCCTCTATCGCGAGACGTCGGAGCGCTCGGTCCAGGCTTCCTCGTGTGAGCTGCAGTTCGTCAATTGAGTCCAAGAAAAAGTACGCCTGCTCGCCCGCGGTTGCGAGCCAAGAACGAAAGCGCTCCAGGTCCGGGGCCAGAAGAATCTTTGCGATTTCCCGCTCCTGAAGTTCCTCGAGGCGCATGAAAAACGCGGCGAGCCCTTGCTCTGCAAGCTCGTCAGCTTTCAACTTGCACTCGTAGCTCTTCCCAGCACCCGCCTCCGAGACGATGAGTACTCGTGGCGACTGCAGAAGGTCAGACCAATTCAGAGGCTTGATTGAGGTGTGGCGGTAGTACTGATGCCTTGACTCAGATTCAGACGAGAGCAACTGCGGGGGCAGGTCGTAGAACGTGCGCGACATGGCTCAGGCCTATGCGGGTAAGTGAGAAGAGTTCGTCGCCGCGCTTTCAGCCAGGGCGGCGAATTAAGCACTCGAAGCTCTGCGGCTTCTGAAATTGAAGAGACTGCTTCGGCGTGCCTGCAAGCTCTCTAGGGCGCGCTAGCTGACGTCGCCAAGCGGCCGGGTTCGCAGGGGCTGAGGTTGACTGTATATCCGGCTTCGCGGATGTTGAGGGGGAGAGGTATCAAGAAGCGGACTCGGGAACGTGTACTATCGGGCCACATCTGAGCGGGGGGCTCCTTAGTGCCCTGTCCCTGCGGGCTAGCGCCAATCAGCCAGCAAGCGCACCGGGAGGTGCCCTTATGCCGGTCATCGACTTTCTGCAAGAGTGGCAGCGTGCCGAAGCCGCTTGCGTCTCTGCCTATCAAGCCATGTATGCCAAGGTGCGAGGCGGCGTTGTCGTAAGCGCCGGCGAGAAGGCAGGTCTAGCCTGCCGACTGGAGCAAGCTCCGGAGCTTCGAGAACGCGTCATCGAAAGCGGACGACCGCTCATAGCGGGGGGCTATTCACCGGAGTCGCGCCCCCACAGGCTTCCGCGGAGAGGCTATGCCGAGTAGTGCGCGACGAGCTGCTTGGCGGCGCCGAATCTAAGGGGTGACCAGGTGCTGCGGCCGCCCAGTGTGCTCCGCGCCATAGCAGTGGACGATTGCACCACGGGATGCTGATTGGCCCACCCGTGTACGTAATCGCCTCACAACAGGTTCCGCCGTTCGCTGCTTCAGATGACGTCGCGGTCTGCTCAGAATCCCTGCCACGAATCCCACTCGGCGTGTGAGCACCACGTCAGCCGGATGGCGGGCTGCTCGGCATCGGACTGGCAACTTGCGGGAAGAACGTAACTTTGCGGCCTGACGAAGGGCTGGATACAACGGATTGATTGCATTGCCCAGCTGGGCGCCGAAGGGTTAGCGATGCTGCGACGAATTCTTTACATCAGCCGCGCCGCCGAAGGCATCACGGAGCAGGTGCTGCGGCAAATCATCGCGACCGCGCAGTTGAAGAACCGCCGTCGCGACCTGACCGGAGTTCTTGCTGTTGGGAAGGGCCTGTTCGCGCAGGTTCTCGAAGGTTCCCAGGGCGACGTCGCTGAAATACTGGAACGCATCCGAGGCGACAGCAGGCACGCTGACCTCCGACTCGTCTCAGACTCCATCACGGGCACACGATTTTTCGACCGATGGAGCATGGAACTGCTCGTTGAGGAAGATGCCGCCGACCTTGCTCACGCAGTGCGCGAAGGCGGGGCCGAAGCGGGCGCGCTGATTGACCATCTGCGTAGCCAGCTCGCTCAAGACCCGCTGTACTGGTCGCCTGCAATGGGAACGCTAGCGCTTGCGACTTGAGGGGCCCTCCCACCGTACGCCTTCAGCGATGAAGGAAGCGCCGGTGGCAGCGCGATGTGACCGGTCAGCGCTTAGGCGTTCTCGACCAACAGGTCCTCCGCGGTCTTGCCCGCGGCGAGCGCCTCTACGAACCAAGTGGGGCGCTTGCCGCGTCCGGTCCAGGTGCGGCCATCTTCTGACCGGTACTTAGGGACGCCAGCTTCCTTGGTCCGCGCAGCCCCTGAAGGCTTGCCTCGCAGCTTCTTCGATGCGCGCGAGGGCGAAGCAGCCTTGACGAGGAGGTCCTCAGCGGATTTGCCCGACTCCATGGCCTCCACGAACCAGCGCGGACGCTTTCCTACGCCAGTCCAAGTTTGGCCTTCAGGGCCATGGTACTTCGCAGCTCCTGTCTTACGCCGACCTGCGGGTGCCTCATCTCTTCTTTCGCTCGTGCGGCCTCGAGACCCGCTGCTGCCGAAGAGCTCCTGCGGCGTGAGGTTGTAGTGCTCAATTGCCTCTTGGATTCTTGCCACCACGCCGGCAATCTCCTTCTTTCGAAGTGCGTCGGCCTGGCGCTGCAACTGCTCAATCTGTGCCAGTACCTTATCAAGCGACTTTGCCATTGGTCTTCCTTTTTCGTTCGAGGGAGGGCGCTACGCGCGGCGCCATTAGACCAGCTTAGAGCAAGCGACATACCGCCACGGGACCGCCAGAATGTCGTTGCACTGGATGCGGGGAATCGCGCAAAGCAATGCGGTCGGGGGAGTGAGGCTAGGGCATGACTTTCGTCCGGCTACCTACCTTCGATGTCCAAGCGACGGTGCCCGCGGCTCGTTGCGACAGGCGTTCAACCTCGGAATGGCGGCGGAGAAAACTGCCCAACTAGCGGTGGGTCGACCGCTCAGTTGCGCAGCCTCGTGGCGTTGACATTGGCCGAAGTATTCTGACAGGCGGAACACGACTCTCCCATCCTTGTTTCCTTCCTCCTAGGCTGGTTTCAGCGTTGCCGAAATGTTGGGCGCTCCGGGTCAGCAAAGCCTTCAGAGTCGAGTTCGCTCGGAAGTGTCCGCGTGCTCGGACTTCACAGGCGGTGCGCCTCAACGGTGCGTCAGCAGGGCAACTCAATGGGCGCCCACGGCGCATGAAAACTACATAGAGGAGCAAACAGATGAGCCGATTCTTTTCCCGACCGTCCGTCCTGCTGGCCGCAACTGCTGCCGCGCTTCTGCTTCATGCCAATGCACAGGCCGGTGACTTGAAAGTCCTAACGACCGGCATTCTGAAGGGGTCGTTCACCAAGATTGCGACTCAGTTCGAGAAGGAAACTGGCCACAAGGTGACCATGTCTTGGGGGCCTTCCTCCGGCAACTCGCCGGAGGCCAGCCCTGTTCGAGTACGCAATGGCGAAGCAGTCGATGTGCTCATCATGGTCGACAACGGCATGGACGGACTTATCAAATCCGGACACTTCGCACCGACGTTCCGTACGAACTTCGCCGTCTCGAAGATTGGCGTCGCTGTGAAGGCTGGCGCTCCTACGCCTGACATCAGCACGCCCGAAGCTCTCAAGCGTGCTCTTCTCAACGCCAAGTCCATCGGCTACTCAGAAGGGGCGAGCGGAACATACGTATCGACTGTCATGCTGCATCGTCTGGGCATCGAGAAGGACGTGGCGTCAAAGAGCCATGTCGTACTCGGCCGGAAGTTCGTCGGCGAGGTCGTGGCAAGCGGGGAAGTGGAACTCGGCATTCAGCAGTTGAGCGAGTTGCGCCTGGAGCCGGGCCTGACCGTGCTTGGGCCCCTGCCTGAGGCCCTCCAGAAAGTCAGCGTCGTCGCCGCGGCCGTATCGTCGAAGGCTCAATTTCCCGGCGCTGCAAAGCAGTTCGTGGACTATCTCTCCACGCCGTTCGCCCAGCAGGCCATTCGGGAAAGCGGACTTGACCTGCCCTGACCGCGGTGCACTATTCCAGAAGGAGGAGACATGAGTTACTCGCTGAACGTTCTGGCGGCGTGGGTCGCGGGAGCCGCTCGAAGTCTTGCCGCTCCGGTCACCATGGCCGCCGCCGTGCTCGCCGCGCCGGCGCATGCAGGCGAAGTTCGGATGTTCGCTTCGAACGCTGTGAAAGAGGTGCTGCTCGAGCTGCAGCCCGCTTTTGAGAAGGAGTCAGGGCATCAGCTCAAGGTCAAGTGGGGAGGGACGCCCGACATCGTCAAGAGCGTCGAGCAGCGAGAGGGATTCGACCTGGTGGTCATCCCATCGCAAGCCGTCGACGCACTTGAGAAGCGCGGGCTCCTCCGCCAAGGCGCGAGACGTGACTTCGTCGGCTCTTCAATCGGTGCGGCCGTCGCGCCTGGTGCAGAGCCTGTTGACGTCTCCTCCAAGGAGGCATTCAAGCAAGCGGTGGTGTCTGCACGGTCTGTGGTGCTCTCTTCGGGTCCGAGCAGCGTCTACCTGCTCGAGTTGTTCGAGAAGCTCGGCATCTCCGAAGAGGTCAAGCCAAAGCTGAAACGCCTTCCGCCCGGCGCATCCGTGGGAGAGGCCCTGGCCGCACGCGAAGGGGAACTCGGCTTCACGCAAGTGAGCGAGTTGAAGCACATGAAGGGCATCCGGTTCTTGGGTCCTATCGGCGCGGACATTCAGCGCGTCACGGTGTTCTCGTTTGGCTGGACCTCAGCTGACCCGGATGCACGCTCTGCAGCCTCAGACTTGGTCAGATTCTTGAGGGGACCCGCTGTGGCTCACGCGGTGCAGGAGGCTGGACTCGAACCGAAATGAGAGAAGGGCGCCCCTCGAGCCACGCAGCTCGAGGGGCGCAGCGCCTCAGCGCTCGCGGGTCCAGTTGAGCAGGATGTCGTTGACGAAGCCGCTGGCTTCGAACTGCACCCAATGTCCGGCGTCGCGAATGACTTGCGATGTCAGGCTCGCCGGGTTGGCTCGGGGCAGCGCCAATGACAGGATGGCAGCCCGAGGCTCAGCTGTCACGTCGTGCTCGCCCCAGGCAGCAAAGACCGGGCCGGTGAACGAAGCGAGCAGGGCGGGCAGGACCGCGGAGCGAGAGATATCCTTGCTTCTGAACCTGGTCATCACGCACGACTGTGTATGAACGAACAGGGCCAACTGGTCCACGGCGTCGGGCGAGTGCAGCATGTGGGCTAGCAGGTTGTGCCGCATGACCTCCTCAAGCAATGCCATGTCGCCGCTGGCGGCTGCGGGCTTCCAATTGCGCAGGTCTCCACGAGGGCGACGCTTCCCGCCATGACCGGCCGGCCCCAGTACCAGCAGCCGCTCGACATCTCTTCTCGCCACAGCCAAGTCTGCGGCGACGAGGCCGCCGAAGGAAAAGCCGGCAAGCGACACCAGGTCCCCCGGCTCAATCAGAGCATCCAAGGACAGGGACAGTTGTAGGACCAGCGAGTCGAGCGCTGCTGCCACTGGCCCGTCAGAATCTCCGTAGCCAGGCAGGTCGGGTAGCAGCACCCGGTGCCTGACTGCCAGCGCCTCAATGTTCTTCACCCAGTGCAGCCAGGAGCCGTGTCCACCATGGAGGAGAACGAGCGGCGGCCCACTTCCGAACTCTCGCCACGCGACCGTGCCCATGCGCGTCTTGACACGATGGAGCTTCGCGCGCGCCTCCAGGTCAGAGACCAGGGGCGGAATATCGAGGGCGACATTCCACATGCGTGGTCAGTTCCAAGGCGCCGTCAAACGCGTTCGATGATGACGGCGATACCTTGGCCGACACCGATGCACATGGTGCACAGAGCGTATCGACCGCCGGTTCGGTGAAGCTGGTGCATGGCCGTGATGACAAGGCGCGCACCGCTAGCGCCGAGAGGATGTCCGAGCGCAATGGCTCCGCCGTTCGGATTAACCCGTGGGTCGCTGGCGCCGATTCCGAGGTCGCGAAGAACGGCCAAGGCTTGCGAGGCGAACGCCTCATTGAGCTCGATGACGTCCATCTGCGCCAGGGACAATCCGGTGAGCGCCAGAACCTTGCGCGTCGCGGGCGAAGGACCAAAACCCATGATGCGTGGAGCCACCCCGGCAGTGGCCATCCCGACAATGCGCGCACGAGGCATTAGTCCATGCTTCGAGGCTCCCGCCTCGCTCGCGAGGAGGAGGGCACAAGCGCCGTCGTTGACGCCGGAAGCGTTGCCCGCCGTTACCGTTCCATCGGGACGCACGACACCTTTGAGCTTCGCAAGAGCTTCGAGGGTTGTCGCGCGAGGATGCTCGTCCTTGTCGACCAGGAACGCTTCGCCCTTCTTCTGCGGAACTCGGACGGCCGTGATTTCGGCGTCGAAGATGCCAGCGGACTGAGCCGCAAGAGCCTTGGCCTGCGACGCCACCGCGAAGCGGTCTTGGTCCTCTCGGGAGATTCCGAAATCCACGGCGACGTTCTCAGCCGTCTCGGGCATGGAATCGACCCCATGAGCTGCCCGCATCGCCGGGTTGACGAAGCGCCAACCAATGGTTGTATCTTCAATCCTCGCCTGTCGAGAGAACGCAGTCTCAGCCTTGCCCATAACGAAGGGGGCTCGGGACATGCTCTCGACGCCGCCGGCGAGCATGAGCTCTGCCTCGCCGCTTCGAATGGCTCGCGCGGCGGTACCGACCGCATCCAGGCCGGAGCCGCACAAGCGGTTGATGGTAGACCCGCCCAGCTCGATTGGAAGGCCGGCCAGCAGTGCGCTCATGCGAGCGACATTTCGGTTGTCTTCTCCGGCTTGGTTGGCGCACCCGTAGATGACGTCAGCGACGTCCGCCCAGTTCACCTGCGGGTTGCGGGCGACCAAGGCCGCAAGTGGGACCGCCCCCAGGTCATCCGCCCGGACAGAGGACAGCGCGCCGCCGTAGCGCCCAAAGGGCGTGCGTGTTGCGTCGCAGATGTAGGCGTGCTGAATGCCGGAGGATGTCATAGGGAGGTGGGGCTATAGGGCAGGGACCAGATGCGTGCCAACAGCGTGCGGGCGGCCGCGTCACCGATGCTGGGCGTCACGAGTTCTAGAAATTTGTCTACGAGTTCGCCGTCGGACAGCGGCAGCTCAGGGTCTCCCTTGCGGTCCGTCTGTAGATGCGAGAGGCGTCGACCGTCGCGAAGTTCGACGGTGACCTTGGCCGCGCGACGCTGAGGGAATCCAGCATCAACCTCTGCATCGACCTCGCTGGTGATGCGTGCCATCAAGGCCCGGGTTGCGGGGTCGAAGACGCGCTCGGGACTGAAGGCGGTCAGTCGAACGCTTCCGTGTACCAGAGCGGTAGCAACCATGTAGGGCAGGCTGAAGCGGGCGTCCTCTGGCGACTTGGGGTCCATGTGACCGGCGATGTCGATGGTGGGTTGGTAGACCCCAAGGTGCAGAGCTGCGATGTCCGCGTGGTTGAACGCATGCAGGCGCTGGAGTTCTAGCGCGCCATCAATGGCGGGGAACGTGTGACCTACGCCGACGTGGTTCTTGAAGGTCAGGCGGCAGATGTTGAAGACCTGGCCGAAGTCTTGTTCCAGCCCGCTCCAGTCAGTGGAACACCCCAAGGCTGTGCCGAAGCCGTTCTCTCCGTCGAGAACATCTAGGGAGCTTGTCATTCCCTCCATGGCCAAACGCGCTGCGAGGATTCCCGCTTCAGCCGCGCGGCCGGCGTGTAGCGGCTTGGCCATGGCGTCGAGCCGGAATGCCTGCTGCAGCCCCGCTGTGAACGTTGCGGAAAGCGCCATGGCGTTCGCAAACTGTTTCTCGTCGAGCTGGTAGAGGCAGGCCGAGGCCGCGGCGGCTCCAAACGTCCCAATTGTCCCGGTGTTGTGCCAGAACTTGTAGTGATGGCGGCCCATGACGACGCCAATGCGCGTGGACAGTTCGTAGCCAAGCACAACGGCGCGGAGCAGCTTCAGGCCGTCAACGCGGCGCTCTTGAGCAACCGCAAGCGCCGCAGCGATTGTGGCTGCTCCTGGGTGGTACATGGCCTCTTTGAAGCTGTCGTCCAGTTCGGCAGCGTGTGCGGCCGTGCCGTGGATGAGCGCTGCCGTCCGAGTCGTTGCCGCTCGTTCGCCATCGGTCGTGAGGATTCGAGCCTGGCCGCGGTCCAGGTCTTCGGCGAAGACGTTCAGCAGGGTCGCGACGGCTGGGGTAGACAGCCCAGGGTAAAGCGACGCATACCAGTCGATGAGGGCGCGCTGCGCGTGACGCACGACATCGTCCGACAGGTCCTGCTGCTCAAAGGCTCCAGCCCAGCGGGCGAGTTTCTCTGTCGCGAACATCAGCGTTCCTCCACCTTCAGTAGGACTTGAACGTCGCCGCGAACGAAGCCCGGGCCGCAATGTTTCGCGAGCCAATCAACATCCGCTTCGAGGTCCGCTAGTCCGCGCTGCTGAGCCCAGAAAACCGGACCGCCTTCCCACTTTGGGAATCCATATCCGTTCACGAGCACGACGTCGACATCGGAGGGGCGGGCTGCCACGCCTTCGGCGACGAGGAGCGCTGCCTCGTTCACGATGGCGAGCATCGCGCGCCGCAAAATCTCTTCGGAGCTCAGCGTCCGAGGGACCACGCCCTTCGCCGCTCGGCAGTGCTCGATGACTTCCTGCGTGATGCTGTCGGGCGTGCCAGCCGACTTCCCATCGGCGTAGCGGTAGTAGCCCGCGCCGGTTTTCCTTCCCAGCCGACCGAGTTCGCAGAGGCGGTCGGGGATATGGACGTAGCGGGCTGAGGTGTCTCGCGTGCTGGCGTTGGCCTGACGCATGCGCCACGCGATGTCGAGCCCTGAAAGGTCTGCAACGGCGAACGGACCCATGGCGAAGCCGAACCTCTGGAGAGCCTCATCAACTTCCTGAGGAGAGGCACCGTCCTCCAGCATGAACTCGCACTGCCGACGGTAGGCCGCGTAGATGCGATTACCGATGAAGCCGAAGGAGTTCTCCGAAAAAACCGGTAGCTTCTTGAGCCGCTTGGCGACAGCCATGCCGGTGGCGAGCGCTCGGCTGGAGCTCGCATTGCAACGCACCACCTCGACCAATCGCATGACATTGGCCGGACTGAAGAAGTGCAGGCCAATCACGTCACCCGGTCTCCTGGCGGCGCCGGCGATGGCATCGAGGTCGAGGTAAGACGTGTTGGATGCCAATATCGCGCCCGGCTTCGCGACTTCGGCGAGCTTGGCGAATACTGCGAGCTTCACCTCAAGGCTCTCGAAAACTGCTTCGATGACGAGGTCGGCAGTGGAGATGTTCGACCACTCGATGGTCGCCTTGAGCCTGGCTTCGCGTTCGGCCGCCACGGACTCCTTCATCTTGCCGGATACGACCCGGGACCGGTAGTAGCCTTGAATGCGCTCAACACCACGGGTCAGGGCCTGTGCATCCTGGTCGAGCATCACGACCTTGAAGCCAGCGTCCAACGCTGCGATGACAATGCCTGAGCCCATCGTCCCTGCGCCAAGTACCGCGATGACCTCAATGCTCAGAGGCTCGGCCCCCGCAAGCTGCGGAAGCTTTCCACTCTCACGTTCCGCAAAAAACTGATGCCGGAGCGCGAGCGCTTCCCGCGAGACTCTGAGGTGCTGGAAGGTTTCGCGTTCTTCGGACAGTCCCTGGTCGACGCTCACTTCGGTGCTTCGCTTGATTGCGGCGATGGCTGCGAGGACTGCAGGTCGACCTTTCCCGGTCCTGACGGCGGACGCAACAGCAGCATCGAGCTCGCGCTCATTCCAGGCGCGAACCTTCAAGTCTCGGGCTCGATGCTTTTGGCGAATTGTCTTGGCGTACAGGACAGCCGCCTGCCGAAGGTCTCCATCGGCGATGACGTCAACCAGTCCGATGCGCTGTGCCTCGTCCCCGGTGATTCGAAGACCCGTTGCGCCGATTCGAACGGCGTCCGTCAACCCGATGAGGCGGGGAAGTCGCTGTGTCCCTCCGGCTCCCGGAATGATGCCAAGCGTCACTTCGGGAAGCCCAAGGAAAGACTTGGCTTCAGCGATGCGAGCGTCGCATCCCAGCGCCAGCTCAAGGCCGCCGCCCAGTGCCGAGCCATGTATGGCCGCGACGACAGGCTTGGGGCAGGCTTCGATGGCAGCTATGACCGCGGGGAGGTCAGGTGCCTCAATAGGCTTGCCGAACTCGCGCAGGTCAGAGCCCGCCACGAATGTAGACCCAGCCCCAATGAGCACCGCGCTTTGCAGCGATGAGTCGGCGGTCAGGGAGGTGATTGCGTCAAGAAGTCCCTGACGAACTGCCAACGACCCCGCGTTGATGGGCGGGTTGTTGATGACGATGACGCCGATGTCACCTTCCTTCTCGAGCGTCACGCTTGTGTTCATCCCGATGCTCCTTAGGCGAGGACCACGACGCCATCGGCGGCACGGACGCCTTGTCCCTTTGGAAGAACAAACACCGGGTTGATTTCCGCTTCTTGCAACCGGTCGCCCAGTTGAACCGCCATGTTCGAGAAAGCGACGATGGCATCTACGAGCGCGTCCACATCCGCGAGCGGGCGACCACGGTACCCGTCCAACAACGGCCACGTCTTCAAGTCCTGCGCCATGCTGAGAGCCTCTGCGCGGCTCAGGCCCACCCCGTTCGACAAGAGCCGCATGGTGGTGTCCTTGAACAGCTCAGCGGTGATTCCGCCCATGCCCAGGAGGATGCCCGTACCAAGGGCGTCGCGGTGCAGGCCAAGTATGAGCTCGGTGCCTCCGCTGACCATCTGCTGAACGAGGTAGCGGTCGGGCGAGATGCCCGTTTTGCCATGAACCTCCTCAGCCATCTGACCAAGGCGGGCCCCGATGGAGTCCGCCGTCTGACCCACAGCAACGCCACCAACATCGCTCTTGTGCAGGATGGAAGAGGACAGCACTTTCAGGACGACGCGACCACCCAATTCTTGGGCGGCGGACTCTGCCTCCCGCGCGTTGGAAACGACCACCTCGGGCGCGCACGGGATGCCGAACCGAGTGAACAACTGCTTCGATTGCGCTTCGTCCAGGGAACCTGAAGGCAGTTCGAGAGCGACGGGCGAGAGGGAGGCGGTCTGCACCTCATCCGGGGCCGAAAACTCGCCGACGGCCAGCATGCTGGCCAAAGCGGCGGTGCAGCTCTCCGCCGATGCGAAGGCCGGCACCCCGCTTCGCATGAGCAGCGCGCCGATTTCCGGTGCATGCGGGCTCACGTAGGCAATGACTGGCTTGTCCGAGTTGGGCAGGCAATCGCGGATGGCATTGACCATCAACTCTGGCATCGCCAGGCTGGACGAGCCAACGATGATGGTCAGCGCGTCGTAGGTCGGGCTGGCCAGCAGCGCGTTGATGGCACCGCGAAGCAGGTCCGGGCGGAGACCCGCGAGGGTGACGTCGATGGGGTTTCGGTCGAGAACCGCTTCACTTCCCGTCTGCAGCGCACGGAGTGCCGCCGCGGTGGCCTCGTCGGGTGCGGGAGTATCGAAGCCCGAGACACCAAGGTCGTCCGACACGAGCGTGCCGGCGCCTCCGGTCGAGGTCAGAATCGCCACGCGCCTGCCACGCAGAGTTCGCCCCGTTGCCAGCGCGGCCGGGATGTCGAGCAGGTCAGAGAAGGTCTGCGCACGGATGACCCCGACCTGCTTGAATAGCGCGTCGTACATCCTGTCGGCGCCGGCGAGTGCGCCGGTGTGAGACACGGCCGCTTTGGCGCCCGCCTCGGAACGTCCAATCTTGAACGCGACGACGGGCTTGCCGAGGCGAGCTGCCTTCAAGCAGGCAGCCCGGAACTTCTCGGGATTGCGGACCGTCTCCACGTACAGGGCAATGACCTTGGTTGCCGGGTCATCAGCGAGGTGGTCCACGAAGTCGGCCAGCTCAAGGTCGACCTCGTTGCTGGTGGCGATGAGCTTGGACAAACCGACACCGCGTGCTGCGGCGCGCGACAGAAGCGAACCGAGGATGCCGCCGCTCTGCGACACGACGCCTACGCCCCCTTGGGGGAAGTGGTCCATCTCAAGCGCACCGGTCGCAGACAACACGATGTTGTCGGTCAGGTTGACGAGGCCGATGGTGTTGGGACCCAGGATGCGCATGGACCCGGCGGCATCGATGAGCTGACGCTGACGTTGTGCACCCCCCTCACCGGTCTCGGTGTAGCCGCTCGCCAGAACGATGGCGGCGGCGCAGCCACGCTCAGCCAACTGGCGGACAGCCACATGGGCCCGTTCTGCACCCAGCAGGACGATGGCCACGTCCGGCACCGTCGGCAGCGAAGCGATGTCGGGGTAGCACTTGAGCTCGCCGATGCGGTCGGCCTTCGGATTCACGGGCAGGATTTCTCCGGTGAACCCGTGCTTCTGCAGATAGGCCACCGGCCGGCCCGAAGTCTTGGAGGAGTCTGCCGAAGCGCCGATAACAGCGACGCTGCGCGGCTGGAAGAGGCGAGAGATGGCGTCCATGCCGATTACTCCTTCGAGGGCGCTGCAGCAGCCTTGGCCAGGAACGCCTCAACGGAGGCCCGATGCTCGCTGCTGGTGTAGCAAATGCCTTGAGCCTGGCTGCCTTGGGCGAACACCTGATGAGCCGAAGATTCGAAGGTCTGGTCCATGATGGACTTGGTCAGCGCCAGCGCTGTCGAGGACGCTTGGCTGAGTTCCGCCGCCCAGGCTTGAGCGTCGGTGAGCAGCGTTTCGGAGCTGGTGACGCGGTCGGCGATGCCGAGCGAAAGCGCTTCTTGGGCGTCGACCTTGCGACCCGTGAAGATGAGTTGCTTGGCCTTGGACAGCCCGACGCGCCGTGGGAGGAAATACATGCCGCCGCCGTCGGGGATGATGCCGCGCTGGATGTACGACCAGGTGAAGCTGGCCCACTCGCTGGCGATGATGAAGTCGCAGGCGAGCGCCGTGTCCGCGCCGAGTCCCGATGCCGCGCCGTTGACCGCGGCGATGACAGGCTTGGGCATCGTGTGCAGCAGGGCTTGCGTGTGATGCACGCGTTGCTGGCGATGCCAGCCGTTGAAGGCAACTTCCCCGACGGGCGCGTTCATGCGTTTCTGCATGCCGCTGATGTCACCACCGGCGCAGAAGCCCTTTCCCGCGCCAGTGAGGACGAGCGCCTTGATGGCCTTGTCGGCAGCGACGAGCTCAAGCGCATGGATGAACTCCGTCCGCATGTCGTCGCTCATGGCGTTGCGCTTCTCGGGACGATTGAACGTGATGGTGGCGATTGCCGATTCGACCTTGAGGTCGACAAGGGTGAAGGTCATGAAGCGCTCTCCGGGGAAGTTGCGACCGCTGCGACTCAGTCGGCCTTGATGTTGTTTTCCTTGACGACCTTGCGCCAGCGGACTTCTTCAGCCTTCACGTACCGGTCCAGCTCCTCGGGGGAAGAGGAGATGACCGTCAGGCCTTCAGTCTTGATGCGGTCGGCAAAGGCGGCCGTTGCGGCCGCCTTCTTCGCGGCAGCGTTCAGCCTCGCGATGATTGGCGCGGGAGTTCCCGCCGGCGCGTACAAGCCGTACCAGCTCTCCACGGCGTAGCCGGGCACCGACTGTGCAATCTCAGGGATTCCCTTCAATGCATTGGCCGGGCCGGGGCTGGTCAGACCCAGAGGACGCAGCTTGCCGCTCTCGACGAACGAAGCGACGGCCGCGGCCGTGCCGAAAATCATGTCGACCTGGCCGCCAAGAAGGTCGGTGATGGCCGGGCCGGCGCCGCGGTACGGCACGTGCGTCATCGACACCTTGGCTAAGTTATCGAACATCTCTCCGGCCAGATGGGCGGAGGTTCCGTTGCCTTGCGAAGCATACGTAAGGCCGCCGGGCTTGGCCTTTGCAGCCGTCAGGACGTCCTGGACCGACTTGTAGGGGCTGTCTGCCCGGACGACGAGGATGTTCGGGCCCTTGCAGACCAGCGTGATGGGTGCGAAGGCCTTGTCCGTGTTGAACGGCATCTTCGGCATCATGCTCGGGTTCACGGCATGAGCGAACGTGGCGATGACGATGTTGTAGCCATCCGCTGGGCTCTTGGCGACGGAGTCGGTGCCGATGATGGTGCCCGCGCCGGGCTTGTTGTCGATGATGACCTGCTGGCCGAGGTCCTTCGACATCTCTGCCGCGAGCGTGCGAGCGATGAGGTCGGTGCCGCCACCGGGTGCGAAGGGGACGACGAGGCGGATGGGCTTTTCGGGGTAAGCGGCAAGCGCGACCACGCTGGTCAGTGCGAGCGAGACCGCGATGACGGTAGAGCGGATACGACTGCGCAGAAGGGATGCAACCATGATGTCTCCAAGAGGTGCGCGGGAGGAGCCGCGTCTGGTTTTTGCATGACTGCCGGACCGGTCATGCGTGGAGACAGCATAGGAAAACGGGCGGTTCAGCACACCCCAACAATTTCATTCAATGGAATTTATGGGCGCGGCGAGCGTTCGTGAAATGCGTACCGCTGGCGACATCACAAGCTGCTGATACGCGCCTGAAGCTCGTGGGCAAGCTGGAGCAACGGGCCCTTCAGGGTTGGCACGACTTCATCGAGCGGGGTGGTTGTTGAGACACTGACGTTCAAGACGTAGATGGGATGGAGCGGTGTTGCGATGGGGGTGGCCACCGCCACCACCTCAGGCTGCCAGGCGGCTGCACAGAAGCCGTGGCGCTCCACGCTCTTCACCGCGGCGGCGATTTCAGTTGCCAGCCGTGGCCACTCTTTCCCTCGACGTGCCTTCATCTTTCCCAGCAGGGCATCACGCTTCTCTTCATCCAGGGCGGCGAGGTAGGCACGTCCCAAGGACGTGAGCTCGATGGGAACCCGCTGACCGGTGGTCACGTTTCTCAACGACACCTTGCGGTGATACCGGACTGACTCGAGATAGACCATCTCGTCCCGGTCGGCCACCGCGAGCCCGACGTTGATGCGAAGCTTCTCGGCGAGAGCGCGCATTAGCGGCGCCGCCACCTGAAGGACGGGCGACCCGGAGCGCATGGCGTGAGCCAGGCTGAGCACAGGGGCCGCGAGGCGATAGGCGCGCTCCCGAGCGTCGTACTCCAGCATCCCCGACCCGACAAGCGTCTGGGTCAGGCGGCTGACGGTGGCCTTGGATAGACCTGTCCGCTCAGCGAGTTCGCCGTTGCCCATCAGGTCCGTGCCCGGGCGGAAGCAGCGAAGGATGTCGATTCCTCGCTCCAGCGAGCGGTTCTGCGCCGGCTCTTCAAGGCGTGGCTGATGCGCTGCGCCGATGGCTACTGCACCCATCTCGTCTCCTGTTTTTGTATTTGCGACACCCTCGCCGGAGCGCCCAGCACAATTTTTGACCTTCGAGCGCCAGCGCGACATAGCAATAACCGCAGTCTGGAAATTCCATCCATCGGAATTGGCGTGATGCCTCGCCTGCGACCCACGCATAAGGTCCTCCGGCCGCGACCTAGCGCGGCAACTAGCCGAGGAGTCGCTTCCGACTCCCTCGTAGACCAAACAACAACGGAGACAGGATGATGAGAAGAACGACTCTCGCCTTCGGCGCGATGCTGCTTGCCTCGGGTGCAAGCTGGGCGCAGCAGGTCACGCTGGCCGGCGTCGCCGACGCGGCCGTTCGAGTGGTCAACAACCAAGGTCGCGGAAGCGTGAACTCCCTGACCAGCGGTGGTAACTCGACGAGCAAGCTCATCATCCGCGGCAACGAGGACCTCGGTGATGGGATGTTCGCTGGCTTCTACCTCGAGCACGGCTTCTTGTTGGACTCCGGCACTCCGGTGAGCAGCACCATGTTCTGGGACCGCCGTGCGACTGTGAGCATCGGTAGCAAAGCGTGGGGCGAGTTTCGGGCAGGGCGCGACTACGTACCGAGTTACAGCAACTGGACGCGCTACGACCCGTTCACGTACGTGGGCGCCGCCGGCGCAAACAACTTCATCTCGGCGACGCCTGTCGGCCCGCTGCGCGCCGCCTTCGGCAGCGGCGCCAACACCACCGTGCGGAGCAGTAATGCCGTCCAGTACATCCTCCCTGGAAATCTTGGCGGCTGGGAGGGTGGCCTGTTGGTTGCAGCTGGAGAGGGGGGGACTGCCGCGAACGGTCAGCACAAGGTCATGGCCGGTCGGCTCGGCTACGCGACCAGCGCCTTCAACCTGGCTGCAGCGCTCACGCGTACCGAGAACAACCTGACTGGCTCGAACGCTCTGAACGACCTCGCCATCGGTGGCTCGTATGACCTCGGTTTCGCCAAGTTCTCCGCCGCGTGGCGGCAGTTCAAGCTCGGGGATGCGAAGCAGGTTAACTACCTGATTGGGGCGTGGGTTCCCATGGGGCAGGGCACCGTGAAGGTCAGTTGGAACCGTGTGGACCTCCGCGGCCGAATCGGCGCCACTAACGTCGATGCCAACGACGCGCAGCAGCTCGGGCTTGGCTACGTGTACGACCTTTCTAAGCGCAGCGCGCTTTACGGGACCTTCTCACGCATCATGAATGATGGCGGTGCGACGTATGTAATCCCGGGTGGAACCTCCGGACTCCCCGGCGGCGGCAACTCCACGGCGCTGGAAATCGGTATCCGGCACAACTTCTGACCAGTGGCGCGCGCGGGACGCCAGGTTCCGCTCGCAGTTCCGCTCCCGGTGACCCAGATGGCGGTCGGGCCGATGGTTGAGCGCCACAGTGGTGCTCAGCACCACGACGCATAGCAATGACCGGAACACTGGGTCTGGAGGAACGACCAGAACCGTGGCGGTCAGCAGCACCAGGTTGACGGCAGCCATGCATGCACTGCAGGGACGACGGCTATAGGCAGCCTGGGCGTCCTCACTTTTGCAGCTGCGTGGGACGGCTTCGACTATGGCGGGCGACTCGCCTTTCGTCCTGGCCGGCGAACCTCCTTAATCGCTTGAAGCGGTGTCGGGGAGAAGCCTGCGTGCGCGGCGCGGCCCTGATTTCCATGCTGACTGGCTCATTTGGTGAGCTACCCGGTCACGAATATCGACATATTTCCTCCGCCAGAGCTCGGCCGTGTGGCTTGAACACCGCAGTCTCGACCGAGGACCAGGCCCTAAAGGAGCGCGCATGCCCACTTGGTTACCACCCACTGCAGCTGAACAGCCCAGCCTGATACTCACGAACTGGTTGGCGTTCGAAGTTCTGATTCCACGGCTCGACTCTCCAACGCTCCACGTCGCCGGCTGGGCCGCCAACGAGGGCGGTGGCCGCGTTTCCTCGCCGGTCGTGTCTATTGATGAGAGGCAATGCTGCGTCGTGACTCGCTCCGGACGCGTTTACGCGCTCCACGGGGAACCCGGCGACCATCCGGACGTCGCCTATCTGGTTCAGCAATGGAAGGAGGGGTTCAACGCAACGCTACTGCGCATTGCGACTCAGGAGGTCCAGAAGAGGTTCCATGCCGGCCCTCCGCGCGACGGCTGACATCGGGGGCCACCTAGCGAGCAGCATCAGGCAGACAGGTCGCTGTGATGCATCGTGGCTGTTCGTATTGCGAATTGGCAAAGTCCTGGAAAAAGCTGCCAATTCTGTGCAGGTGCCGGCGCGGTCGCTCAAGCTTCGCGTGAGCCCGCTGTGCCTCTACGAACACTACGGCGAATGTTTTGCTGGCTACCAAGTCCCACCCAAGCGCGCCTTCCGTCCGCTGCAGTCGGGCCATCGGAGCAGCTTGTAGATTTCTCGCCAAGCGCCGCGTGTGCGCAGCAAGCTATCGATGTACTGGCCATAGTTGCTTGCGATATCTGAGCCGTATCGCCACGGCGTGTGACGGAGATGTTCCGCAAGAGCTTGGTCCACGATGTCTCGGATGGAGTGTTTGCGACGCGAGTCCGGCTTGACCTCCGGCGTTCTTCCTAGCGTAGCAAAGACCACGGGTGACACCTTGGCCCATTGTTCATCAGTCAGGCGAACGTTCACAGCGGCAGGAGGAGCTTCGGTCGAAGCGTCTTGAGCAGCTGCCGAGGGGGACGCGCGCGGCGTTTCCAGGCTATCGCATAGCGCGACCTGAATGGTGCTCGCGACAAGCTGGCCATCACGCCTTGTCCCGTGGGCGGTGATGTGTAGAAAAAGCTCCGGCGGGAGGTCCACATCGAAGCGCCCGTTCAACGCGTTGGCGTAAATGCTGGACCAGGCTTTGCGAATGCTCGGGTCAGAGGCTACCCAACCAAGGCGAAGCCGCACCTGTGCCAGGGCGGGCCCCCGCCTGTTTACTACCTTCTCCGCAAGCACCTCTTGGCCGTGAGGCAGAAGCAGACATTTCCGCAACCAGCGGTTCGAACCGAACAGCGCGAGCACCAGAAGGTGACTGGGAATCGCAATTGACCCGTCGCCAGTCTGCAATTCGTAGGCCACCGCTGAGTCAAACGATTCGCCTCGCGGAGCCAGGTCGGCTCCTACGGCCAAGCCCCTTATGCGTTTTAGGTCACTGACCCGAACAGAGCATTCGAACCGCTCCAAACCGGGAGGGCGACGCCCGACAGTAAGCGTAGCCAGGTCGACAAGCTCGAACGAATCATCTGAGCCCTTTACCAGAAGCTTGAGTGCATCCTCGCAGTCGCGTCGCACACCTAAAACCGTTTTCATGCTGCATGTCCTTTCTCGGACATGTAGCGATACCGTCTATCACGACCCCTTGAGCCGTTTTAGCTTTAAGAGGGTTGGTTCTAAGGAAGGTTTGAGCTCAGCTGAGGTTTTGGGCCCGCGGTCCAGCGACCGCCTCATTGCAAGAGGAGTGGTCATGGAAGCTAGACGTGAAGGCACTGGCGAGGGTGGACCGCGCCGATTTCGATGTTCCACGAAAAATGTGGGTGGTCGATGCGGCGAGGGTGGTAACCATCATGAGTCAATGACTTAGTGATGCATCGGTTGCTTAGTGCACAGACCAAGAAGGGCGCCAGGCGATATGTTCCACGGCCCGACGGAGGTGGAGTGGCCGTTCCGTAACGACATTACGTAATGCTGTTACGCATGGGGCAAAAGCTTGCTAGGCTGCAATGCGCCCCCTGGTCAACCCTTTGGAGCGAATTCATTCGGGCGCGGCTGGCCTATGGCGTTTACCCCAGTTGGGACGCGCGGCGGCGTTGGAAGTCTTTAGCTCGGCGACTGCGGCGGCTAGGCACGGAAACGCATTTCGCTGGTGGCGAAACGTTGACCAGCAACCCACCAAGGCCAATGCGTCACAGACTCGAACGCGTTCCCCGACTGCTTCGAACTGACGGACCACGCTGCGCAGCAAAGCCGCATACCTGGCATCGGCGGCCGCTTTTGGTTTTGCGACGGGGAGGTAGTTGACGTGGTTCAAGTCGGCGTCTTTACCGTCTTGGCGCGCCGCCTCCAGCAGGCTTGAGAAAAGCAAATGCTTGAACGTGCCAGCAGGGTGACTCGGCTTTAGTGTGAGCATGCGCGACATCCAAGTCATCTGTGCGTCGGCTCCGCGCAGCCCCAAGACCTCGGGTCGACGCGGTAGGGCGTTTCGCCCCCAAGCCGCTAAGTGCTCTCGGCTTGCATAACCTCTGGCGTCCAGGTAGTTCGCCGCCTGCAATGCTGCGCGGTAATGGTCCGGCTTCGGAAGCGGAAGCGAGAGGTGGAGCGGGTCGGGATGGCGCGTTAGCGCGTTAAGCGAAAACTCTGCCAGCAAGGCCTCCGAGCGAGTAGGGCGGCCGCGCACTACAGCACGACCGCGACAATCTTGTGGGCCGTCGAGAACGCAGCAGGGCTTAGAGGTTGGAAGGCGTGTCTGCTGCAGTGGCTCCAGATGGACCGGGCAGAACAGCACGCCCGGCAAATGATGCATCCGCCGCCAGTAGCTCTCTCCCCAGCAACCCCGGTCTTCTTTAACGCAAGAGCGGCAGAATCTTCGCAAGGGCACATAGCTCGATACGCTTTGGACGACGGAGGAGAACCCAGTGCTTCTCTCGCCGTTGCCCAGGCCATTGCGCAGCGCCTGCAAGAACGTATGCTCAGAAAAGAGGGCCGTGGCGTAGGGGAAAACCGTGTGCGACCAGAGAAGCTCGTCGGGCGACGTTCCGAGAGCGTCCGCAATATGACCAATGTTGCCGCACCCGAGCAGTACGGGCGACCACCCGCGGTTTCCCGTCAGCCAGCGGGCGGCAGTCTTCAGAGGAACGCCGGCGGTTCGCGCTGACCTCAGCCAGACGCTGCCCAGAAGCTCGTCGGGCAACGGCTTCTGGAGCAGGTACTTCATTGCAGCAGGTCTTCGGGCGTCGCGACCACCAGCTTGCCTTCGCCCGGCACCGCTCCTCGGATGTCAGCCGCTGCAATCACCTCGTCGCAGATGGCCACGGGCGTGGGGCCAGGCGCCGCCCTCAACGCCTTCCCGGATTTCGGGCGCGATTTGGCGGCGGCCGTAGAGGACTTCTGCGCTGCGACCCCCACCGCCTTCTTGACGCCAATAGGTTCAAGCGGTGTCGGAACTGCAAACTCGCCGGCGCAGAGGTCGGCGACGTTTGCCATGGGGCTGATGAGGTCAGAGACCGTGTCCGCCGCGAGGCGGCCGCGGTGCTTCAGGGAAAGCAGGCCGCGCTCAGCAAGTTTGAACTCCGCTTCGAACGCGTTGGCGATGATGGTTCCGTCAATTGTTTCGACACCGGAGTTGATGGCGAGCGTTTGAGCGGCGCGCCACAGCTTCACCACCATGTCTGGGACACCTTGGGTGTACTCGAACATGCAGTCCGCTAGCTCTTCGGTGAAGGTGACGGGATTGCGAACCCACTGGTACTTGAGCAGGATTCGTAGCATCGACTCGAACTCGCCAGTCTCGCCAGGTTGTGAGCGCGTCAGGTTCTCCCAGAAGGCTGAGCCATCACCAGACCCGCGACGGGCCTTGGTGAAGCGCGGCCCCATGAGTTCCATCAGTTCCGGCGTACCGGAAAACATGAGCGGAACCTTTGCCGTATTGCATGCGGTGATGAGCAGCTTGGCCAAAGGCATCGGGTCCGTTCGCTCCTTGTTCTTGACGCTGCGAGCGGCCGTTTGCGCAGGTTTGTTCTGGCCCTCGTCGATGATGAGCATTCCCAACCCGTGACTGCGAGCTGTGCTCAAGACCTTGATGAGCCGCTGCTCCGCATTGCCGGCGCCTTTGAACATCTCCCCATACCCGGCGTCGGGCAGCAGGCGGTCAAGCTCATTCACGATTGCAGTGGCCATCGTGTGGGCGCTTTTGCCGTCGTATGCCATCTCGACGTACAGAAAAGGAAGTTGCCACTTGCCCAGTTCCGGGTGATAGATGACCGGCGGCACCAGGCCGACAATGTGCCGCAAGCCGAAACTCTTGCCGCAGCCCGACATCGCGACCAGCGCCAATGAGACTTGGTAGGCGAGGTCGGTTTGCTCAGCGGAAACGAACTTGCCGGTCATCTGCGCCTTGTAGAGGGCCTGAAGGCTGGCGTTGTCCTCGGTGCTGAACGGCCGGCGGTGCTCGTATCCAGCATGCAGCATCGTGAGCATCGCCTGCGCGAGCCTTACGACGCGGGGAAAGGCAATGAAGAGCTTGCGGAGCTGTCCAAGTAGCTGGATGCGCCTAGAGGCTGGGAGGTCGCGCTCTTCCTCCTTGAAGGGGGGAAGGACGTTGAGCGCCTTGCGCAGTGTCGGCAGGTCGGGAATGGGCGGCAGCGCGCAGATGTAGGGATGTCCCTTGAAGGCTGTGAGCGCTTCTTCTCGGTAGATGGCCTCCACGTAGGGGAACGGGTTGCGCTTCGACGGCGAAGCGAAGTCGGGAACGATGGATTTGGACATAGTGCGATGGGGTCAAGCGCCGAAGTCGGCGAGAAGTTCGTCGAGCAACGAGGCCGATGTGGTCGTCAACGGCGACGGAGTGGGAGTCGGTACTGGAGTGGGCGCGGCCATCGAATCCACGGTTGCGGTGGCCCTCGGCATAGCTTTGGGCAGGATGTTGGCCTTCTTGCTAAGGCTTGCGTCGTAGGCGTGCTCGGGCGGCAAAGTCGACGACAAGAGCGACGGCTCAGCGTCAGGAGTGGGCCGCAGCGCCCTCGTCGTACTGCTTCGCGGCACGTCCTCGTCCGCCTCAGTCCAGCCCGTTTCGGTCGAGCCAAAAGTATCCGCCCGGCGCTCAAGCTTCTCCTTCTTGCGAAGTTCTGGACCACCCGCCTTGCGCTGCCCCAGGGTCATACCCTTCGCAACCAGGGCGGTTGCGGCTGCTGCGGCCTTGTCCAATTCCTTGAGGTCTTCCCCCAGCGCGATGCGGTGAGCCATTTCTAGTTCAGCGCCGGCTCTTTTGAGTGCACGAGCTTCAATCCGGAAAACGTTCAACTCTCCGACGCTGAAACCGGAAAAGTGCTTTGCGTGCTTGCTAGTCATTTTGGCCGTGTAGGTGACGCCTGCCTTGTGAGGGTCATGCACCGTGATTTCGTTCAACCAGTCGGGCCAGTACGTGACCTTGACTGAAAACTGTCCCTGGAGCGAAGCCAATGCTCCCCAGTCAAGACACTTGAAGTCTTCGAACGCATAGTTGATGCCGTTGAAGCGCACGCCACTTTGGGTGACCTCGGCCTCGCCAACGGGGCGCAACTTGCGGGCCAAAGCTTCTCGGGTGTAGCTGCGGCCCACGCCCATAGACTCTTTCACGTCGTCCACGTACTTCTGAGCGGGGGAGCGAAGCGCTCCGCGAGCAACATCCTGCGGGAATACCTCTGCGGAGGCCCGAGGTGTCATGTTGTTCTTGATGATGATGCGGAGGATTGCTGCGTACAGGTCATCAAGCGTGAAGCGAGCATCTCGCTCGTACTTGGGCGCCCGGCGCTCCTTCGCCTGCTTCGGCAATGTGGCACCGCCAACGTGGTCTCGAATAGGAGCCTGCAGCAGGTGGAACGAGCCTTCCACGGAGCCCTTGAGCTTGCTCATGAACCCGGGAAGGTTTGTCACCGGGATGGCCAGGTTCTCGCAGAAGATTCCGCTCATGGTGACTTGTCCGTCACCACGGTCCATCACGATGCGGTTTGGCACGCGCCCGATAGCGGGGAAGGCCCGCGCGTCGTACGCGACCCCATGCTTCTTGCAAATTGCTTGCCAGTCGTTCGCGACTGACAGAACGGCCTGCTTTGCGCCCTCGAAGTGTGGGTTGTCCAGGCTTAAATAGAAGCCAACAATGAGCCCCGTTGAGCGGTCGATGACTAAATAGAGCGTCGCCTTGCCGATGATTTTCCGGCGGTTGTATTTGGACACCAACCAGAGGTCCACGATGGTCGCGTCTAGCTCGTATACGTCGCCAGCTCCAAGAGAATCGTCGTGCACGGTTCCAAGAGTGGGCGCAAAGTTGTTCTCGTAGTGCGCGTCGGACGTACGTTTGCGACGGATTTCCGAGGGGCTCAACGACTGCAGTAGCCGATAGCGGATTTGGTCCACAGTCGGGCGCGACCCGAGCTGCGGCAGAATTGCCTCACCGTTCTCGCCGCGAAGTATTTCTCCATCCGCTGACCGAAGGCCAAAAACTGTCGCAATAGCCTGCTCCGATGCAAATCGGAGAGACTTCTTTTCGCTCTCAAGATAAAGCTTCTTGGCGACTGCGATGAGTCGCTCGTGCAGCTTCTGGTCGATGACGAACGGCTCGTAGTCTTGGTACAGCGGACGGCGGCCCCTCGCCTTGCCGTTGCCTGCGGCCATCATGACCAGGCGCTCTCCAGCGGCGGTCTTCACCTCAACGGAGAAGCCGGACCTGTCGTTTAGCTGGCCGCTGCGCCAGTAGTTGCCCAGCAGGGCTGCCTTGTCTTGGCCGTTCAGCCAGTAGCGGCGCAGGTCATCAAGCAGAGTCTCCTTCGTCGTCCCGATGTTGCGTGCGTGTTCGACGAGTAGCCTGTTTCGCGTTTCACGCTTGTGCAGTGCGACGTTGTCACGAATATCCTGAATGCGGCTCCAGCGGAGGTCTCTTCGCTGTTTGTCCGACTCCCTTTCCTCGCTGGGGCGAGGCATTTCCTTGACCTCGACCGCGCACAGCTCTTTCCGCTCCGTCCACCTTGTGATGTATGTGAGTGGCCAGATGATGGGGAGAGGGTTGGCCACATTGCGTTCGAGCACGACGACCGCGGCCTGCTCATGTACTACGCCCGGCCTGCAAACGTCGATGACGACGAACGTACCCTTGCCCTGCTTGACCGTCTGATTGCGAATCAACACGGTCATGGCGCGTCCTCCATCTGGGCGGCTTCGTGCTGGCGAGTGAGCTTGCGAACGAGGTTCAGGGACTGGAGCTCAACGGGCGCTGCGCGCAAGTTGAGCTTGAGCTGGCGAGTCCAGCCTAGGTACTGAAACACACGCAGGCCGCAGCCCCAGGGCAACCCTCGACGTTCATCGAAAGACTGACAGTACGAGCGAATCGTGTGCTTCTTGAAGGCGTCGCTCAGCACCTCCGTGCGCATTGATTCAGCAACCGCGGTGAAGAGGTCGGGGGTCGGCAAGGTCTCGTCTTCCTGCGGCAGCGAGGTGCGCAGCCATTCGATGCTGCGTACCATGTCCTTTGGAACCGACTGTTCCGTGAAGAGCCGGTGCGGTATGCCGAAATGCGCGCAGTAAGCGCGATGAAGACTGAGCTTTTCTTGGACGCGCGGGTCGCTCAATTCGGACGTCGGCTTGATGTCCCAGGCCTCCACCGTCGTGCCGTTCGACACGCGTTCGACCACGACTGCGTCGAGTGTCATCACAACCGGCACTTGGCCGCCTGGATACTTCGGATGCTGCACTGCTAGGCGCTGTGCTGCACCCAAGGTGACCGCTCGGTCCATCGGGTATTGCTCCAGGAAATCCACCACCTGCCCGGAGAACTCCTTGACGAGAAAAAACGCACGCTCAAGATTTGAGTGGACATGGACGGTCCGGCCCACAAGCTGCGACGGAATTCGCGATTGGACGCCTTTCGACGAAAAGTCCTGAACCCGGATGGCGGGTTGGTACGAAGCTCCTTCGCCGACGCCCAGGCCGGCCGCCGTTCGATTCTTCAGGACCTTCTCAGTCCACTTCTTGGGGCCACGCTTGGGCACGGCCGGTCTTCTTGCGTTCATCGCTTACTCCTGATTGGTTTCTTTGGCGCCAGAGCTGTGCCCTGACGCTAAGTAAAGCAACCGACCCGGAACGTAAAACCGATGAGCTCGAGCCTAAAGCGCGCGGCCGGCCTCCGCTCCAGCGCCGCAGCGTCACGTCAGAGGGGCTCGCGAGGCGCGCGGACCGACGAAACGACGAAAGTTGCGCGGCTGCCGGACGACCTGAGAGCGGGCCACCTTGACGTCAGCTGCGCGGGTTTACGGTGCGTGCGTGCAGACCGTTAAAGTACGGTTTCACCCCTGCAGCACCATGTCCCCTCAAAGTTTCACAAATGCAACCAAAGTCCCGGATGTGCGACTTTATTGGCGGGAGCGTGCCCGGCAATCCCAAGAACTAGGGGTGCGGCGGTGAAAGAGTTCGACTGGAACGACGCGGCGTCCCGCCTAGTGAAGGCGGAAATTGCCCGGGAGGGGCTGACACTCGCTAGCTTGGCGGCCAGGTTGCAGCGGCTCGGTCTTCAGGAGACCGAGTCCAGCGTGAAGAGCAAGCTGCACCGCGGCACTTTCAGTGCGACGTTCTTGATGCAGTGCTTGGTTGCTCTCGACCGGGAGGAGGTGGGTGTGTCCAGCGTCTTGCCAAAGGACATGCCCAGGGGTTCGGCTTTAACACCGAAGAAGGACGCCGAACTGCCATAGAGCTCGCGGTCATTGAAGGTCATCTGCCTTCAAGAATCTGCCAGACACGGTAGTAATCCGAGCCACGTTGCAGACCCAGGGCGCTAGTCAACAGCGCAGCCCGCCTTCCTTGAGAATTTTGCGTACCGCATAAGGCGTTGCGGGGGCGCGGCGTCGCCCCTGAATAAAGAAAGGGAGGATTTGACGGCGAATGTTTCTGTGTCCCGCAAGAATGAGGATGCCTTGGTTTTCAAGGTCGCTGGGCAGGTCAATATCGCAGCTGTGTTTCGGCCAATGGGCCCCGGCGCTCAGATACAGTCCGGGCAGACTTTAGAAACCGCTGCTCCCGAAGTAGGGGTTGCAGCACTCCCTCGACGCAGCGGGCAATTGAAGCGATTGGTCTGGCGTTGTGCAGGTGAACTTCTTTCCGGGCGACTTGCTGAGCGGCCTGCAGAGTGCGAAGAAGTCTTGCGTCATCTGTAGATTTGCTCGTGCCAAGCCTTTCAGAAGACTGCTCGGGCATTCAGAGGTTGAGGTCCACGTAGGCGTCACTGGTGCTGGCTATTCGATGGCGCGGTGCCGGATGGGCGGGTCCATTTAACCTGGTTCTCCAGATAGGCAGCAATCGCGAGAAGCCTACGCCGGGGCTTCAGTCAGAGCGCGAGAACTTACCTGCGATATAGCGCGCAGACTTCTCGATGTGCGGGAAGACCGAACTTTCGTTGATGTTTAGTTGGTCGAGTTCTTTGAGGATGCGCGTCTTGCTGGACACAGCAACTCGCTCCACGGTGATGCCAATATCAGGCATCCCATCCTCAAGAAACTCCGCCTCTTGTCCGAAGAGCAGGAAGGCGCCGGACTGCGAAGAGATTCGGTCGTTCGATAACTTGCTCTTGACGCAGATGACGGACTTCAAGTCGGAACGAAGGATGCGAGGTTCAAAGTACGGTTTCTCACCCTTGATGAAGTGGAGAAGCCGCTTCATCTCTCGCTGCTCATTGAACTTCTCCGTGTCCTCAATTTCATAGTCGATTGCGTCCTTCTCGGCCTGCGTCAATCGCGCCAGGTTGGCGATACAACTCGCTGTGTCCGAGTCGAAGTACTTGAGACGCTGCGGCTGAATGCGGAAGATGACCACCTCGCCCTGCGTCTCTTCCTGGTGCACGCCGTTCTTCACAGATGCTTGGCCGCCGGCACACGCGAAGTAGAGCGCAATAAGCGGGTTGGAAGTGATGTCTAACAGGCGGGTTGGAAGCCCAAAGTGCTGCATTCGCACTAGGCGGTCCAGCGTGTTGAGGTCCTCATGGAAGTCGCGCGAGTTTGACACCATGAGCTCGCGATACATCTGCTGTTCGCTCTCAAGATGCCGAGGAATTCCCTTTTCGTCTTTTCGGAAGAGTGTCGGCGCGAGCTTGTAGGAGCGGTTCGAGTGCCCGCGATAGAACATTTGTGCGCCACCGCTGTCCAACCCAAGCACTGACCCGACGAAAGTACTCACAGAGTCAACGGTCGCACTGACGGTGGGAGCCTCGGGCGGCAGTTCGACCACGGAAGGGCCAGGGGTTGGCGGCTCTTCGTCCAGCGGAGTCTGATGGTTCAACTCGCGCAGTAGCTTGAACAGGTCGACCTCCTTGACCGCCCAGTGGGTGCGATTGCGTTCCCATCGCTCAAACCCCAGCATTTCCTCAAGCCCACCAACGTCAAGAATCGGGATTGGCGCGAACCGGTCATCGAGGACAAACGTGACCCCCACGTTGCGTCGGTCGACAGTGACGTCCTTCAACCAGCCAACTTTTGCGGCGGAAGCAAGTCCTTCGTACACAAATAGGCAGGGAAGCGCCTTCAGCGCTGCAATCTGCGACGAGTTGAGCGTCTCAAAGCGAGATGAAATTTCCTTGTCTGTGTACTCAAGAAATCGGCTTCTGGCGAAGTTGTACGTTTCGCCATCCCAGGAGCCGTCGTTTCCGGAGACAAGGAGGTTGTAGAGCTTTTTCTTTTCCATCTTAGGAAATACGAATTCAGGGTTGCGCCCGGCGCGCAATGTGCGCGGCAATGCCAAGGGGCTCCTTCGAACGGCCCCGCATATGGCGTTTCGGCGGACGTGTCGGTGCGTGCCTTTAAGTGCTTGTACAGCGGGCGCTCAATGGAGGTGCCCCATCAGCGGATTTTCCAATCTTCAGAACCGAAATTTTCTGGTCCACGCGCAGGTCCCAGACCGCCCCGGTCGTTGCTAGAAGTCCGTCGTTGGGCTGCTGAGCCAAGCTGAGTAGGACATTCGTTGATTGACCAGCTGCAGGACGCTTGCCCAGAGGGTCCAGCAGCTCAACATGAGTTGGGGTGAGTCCGACAAGTACAAAGCTATGCCCGCATATCAGGTCAAGGGTTCGATGTTGGCAGTACGCAGTGACGACAGCAGGTGAGCCCTTCAGAGCTGCAGCCATCCTCTGCAGCCATGGCAGCAGCTCCAGTTCGTTGCCGGAGGGACCGTGACGCCATCGCCCGAGCCGACCCGTGCGCCGAAGAATGGCGCGGGAGATTGAGGCATGACTGGCCCCAGTCCATCTCCTGCCTGCTTCAAAGAGGCGTAGGCCTTCAAGTCGGGATGTTGGGTGTCCGGCCAAGGTCAGAGCCATCGCGGTCGAGTGCACCGCGCAGTAGTCTGACCGAATGGTCTGGCGAATGAACACGTCAAAGCGACCGGAGCACCGACCCGAACCCGCGGTACGGCCCCGGTGCCGCCTTCTTGGCCGCGGCCTTCTTCGCTGCGGGAGCCTTCTTGGCTGCTGCGGTCTTCCGCGAGGGCACGACCAGAGGCAGGATGTCGTAGGGGCCCATGAATTGGCCGGTGGAAGCGGAGCGGCCGACACTCTTGGCGGGTGCTTTGGGAAAGCTTGACCCCTTAGTTGACTTGCTTGCCGCAGCCGCCGACTTGTTGGACTTGACCGTCTCGCCAGCGTTGGACCCGACGAGCTTCCCTGTAGAAGCCGCTTTCGTGGTTGCTTTGACCTTCGCGGTAGTGGAGCTAGCGGTCTTCTTGGTGGTAGCCATGCTGTGGGCTAAGCCTCAGTGGTTTTAAAAGTCGAGGGAGCGCCTGGTGCTGCACCGAGGTCCATGGACAACTGCACAGGCGGCTGCCCGTCGCGTGGGACAACGGCTCCTATCCAGAAGGGCTCATCGATGGAGTTCTTGTACTCTTGGTCGATAGGACAGACCGAGAGAACGTCCTGAGAGAACGAGTTGTGAAGGAGCCAGAACACCTTGCTGTCAGGGGCGTCGCTTGGTGGCACAACTTGAATAGCCAAATCGAACCGGCCGCCCGCGATTTCCGTAATCGTGGCGGACAACTTGTAGCCGGCGTCCTCGGCTGGACCAAACTCGCGCATCGGTTCAGCGTCTGCGTTCGTGCTGGACTTATACCTGCCAATGATTTGTCCAATGGTGTTGGCGGGGACCAATGCCTTTTCAAGCTCCGCTTCCATCCTGCTCAACGCCCAGTCGGGCACGGCGAGGACAGCTTTCGCTTTGAAATCGCGAAGCAGAGCGTTCTTCTCCTCCTCCAATTGCCGTCTCGCGGTCTCGGCGACTTGCTTGTCCTGCTCAGCCCTTTCTACTCGTTCTACCAGTGTTTCGTAAGACGCACGTAGCTCACTCGGTAGGAAGCGCATGGACCACAGATAGACGAGGACAAAACCCGCAAAGCTGTATCCCAGTGCGATGGCAGCTCCGGGGGTACCGTTCGAGGAGTTCTCCCCCGTTATCGCCTGTGTCAGCCACACCGACATGGTCGTGGCCTCATCAAGGATAGGTCTCAGGTTGACTAGCCCTAGGCCGACAATCATCGTTGTCAGCCAATCGGCCACGCGCTCTAAACTGGTGTTGGGCCGAACCCCAAAGTTTGATGTGGCTTTTCCGTCCGGCCCTGTGGCTACAGGTGGAGAGCTCCCCATCGTTGGTGAGCCGAAGAGCAATCCAAGCATCCCGCCTACAGCAAATGCGCCAACGCAAGCGAGTATCGCAATGGCGCCACCAGAAAAGCGCAAGCCGAGACTGCCCGAGCGCGCACTGTAGCCAAAGCAGAATGCGGCAAATGCCCCGAAAAGGGAGATGCAGAAGACGACGACGATAGCGAACGCGACCTGCGTTCTCTCATTGTCCTTCTGAGAAAGAATCTCCCAGGCCTTCTGGCCGAGCTTGCGCATCAATCCCCCCGAGCGATGACGTGGGCAAAAGCCCGAGCGGGCCTCAGCGAGAGTCTTTAATTGCTGTACCGAAGCCTCGCCATGGCGTGTCGTACACGTCGTGCCTCCGGTCTGGAGGCGGCGGAGGCGGCGGGGGGGGAGGCGGCGGTGGAGGCGGTGGAGGTGGCGGCGGCGCAGACGGGCGATTGGACGCGTTCATTTCGGTCTCGATTGTGGTGACGCGGCCCTTCAGACTCCCGCCGCTTCTAAAGTCTATCGATGCCGGCAGGGCGCGGTGAGAGTTTCTACGCCACATCCCCCTGCCTGAGGGTGGACCAAAATTTCATCGTTCCCGATGTCGGAATTTCTGCGCTGATTACGTTACGCGAGCCTGCCCCTGTACCGTCCGCGTCAATCAGCGGAGTGCAGAGTTAGGAAGACACGCACTTGGCTCATGCGCGGAGGAGTGACGCTGTCTCAGACCGGTTACATTCCGTTCAAGAGGGAAGTGCTCGATAGAGCCCTAAACCGTGGGAGTGCCACAGCAGAAGTTGTCCCACTATGCCAACGTCGCTGAGGCAGGGAGTAGGTATCGCTGATTGCGCTGCCGAGGTGGACGCCATGACGAAGTCGCGAGAACTGAAAATCTTCACTGAGGGGCAGTCAAGTCAGCCAAGTGAGCAAAGCGCCAATGGAGCGCTCACTACGCAGATATTTGCTCCACTGCCACAAAGAAATATTCCGCTCGGATTCGCTGCACAGAAGAATGGCCGCCCAACCCTTCTGACCGACCAAGGCGACGAAGTCCAATTGCGCTTTGACTATCAAGTTGCGGCGGCCGCAATTCTCATTTGTGGGGCGCTCACGGGCAAGAATGATTATGTCGAGGCTTGGAATGAGCATCATGATGACGTGTTGCTGAGATGCCTCGATGGTCGGCAGGTGCTCGTGCAGGTAAAGACAATAGACGACAGCGCCAGTCGTTGGAAGTGTACGAGTAAGCCCTTTGTGGACGCGATTGGAAAATTCTGTGGCTCCGAGGAGGTCAACGGAACGGTCATTCGAAACTACCTCTTTTATTCGAATGTGAAGGCGTATGTTCCCGGGCCCTCGGCGACGAAGCCCAATACGCTTGCAAGCAGTCCTGTTCAATTGGTTGACGAGTGTTGCAGGCGCACTGACTGCCAATCCGTCGAATCGCCTTATCGCGAGGCTTTATTGGCGTTGAGTAAAGCGTGCGAAAAGACGCCAGAACAAGTATTCGCTGTTCTGCGCAAGTTGGAATTTGGAAAGGGGCCCCCGCTCGAGGGTTTCATGGAAAGACTTCGCGACGCAATCGCGGAGATTCCGGAGTGTTCCAGTATGAACCTTGAGAGACTTAAGAAGGCTTGCGAGCAGGTGTTCTTGAGGTTCCGCGCCGCATCTGCGCGAGAAGTCTCCGCTACGGACCTCCACGCAACGCCGACAGCTCCAGATGGTCGTCCATACGGCGTCACCCTTGCCAAACGCGTAAGCGCTCAGGATGTCAAAGAGTTAGTCACCCGTCATCCCGGTGAGCTATTTCTCTACGAACCCGCCGAGCAATTGGTGCACCTTGGGAATTTCAAGGCCAGTCAAAAGGAGACTTTGCGGGCGAAGATGAAAGCTGGCGGAGTCGAGCAATACTTTACGAGCATTTGGCTGCAGGGCGTGGCTGCCGAAAGCCGGCTCATCGAGGAGGCTCTTCGTAACCCTACGGCAACGCTGAATAAGTTAAATCAACTTGAGTCGGTCCTCATCGTCGAATGCCAAGACGCAGAAGCTAGAGCCGCCTTTGAACCTGAGAGTAGAAGGGGGACGGTGATTTATCAGCGAATCCTTGATAGAACTGCAGAGTTGTCTGAGAACGATAGTGATTACGTCGTTAACGAGCGCGTGCAAACCTTAAGGGGTATGGCTGGCTTGCTGTCCGGAAGTTGCAAGTTCGCTTGGGGCGCCCCCTTGCCTGTTGCGTCGGAGAAGTAAATGGCCTTCGAGTTGATTCGCGAACTCGCGCGCACCGAAATCGACGATAACCTTCACATGAGCCGTTTACTTTTGCTGCTGGATGCCGTCCGGGGAAAGACAAATAAACCACTGGATGGCATCACCAAGTTGGCAAAACTAGACTTCTTGTTGCGCTATCCAACAAGCCTTGAACGTGCGCTGTCCGCAGTTGGGGTTGGCGCAAAAACGGCGTTGGTTCGGGATTTCGAACGAAAGACCATCGAAGCTCGTATGGTTCGTTTTCGTTACGGCCCATGGGACCCGCTATACCGACGTTGGCTTGCCCTTCTGGTGGCTAAGCGGCTGGTTCATTTGTCCACCTACGGGCGTACGGTTCAGATTTATTGCACTAACTCGGGAAGAGATATCGCTGACGCTCTTGCCGAGAAGGCAGAGCTCTCAGATGTGGCTCAGCGGGCACGATTGGTGGTCGAGCATTTTTCTGCGAAGAGTGGAAAGGCCTTGGCCGAACTCTTCGAAGACGTTTTCCCCGAACTCGAATCGGTTCGGTGGGGTGAGGACATAAATCTATGAGAATGTTTTTCCATGAGCTTCGGCTTAGCTTCCGAGAGTCCAATGAGGTTGTTACCTTTCAGAGGGTGAACTTCATCTGGGGGCAGATTGGAGCTGGAAAATCAAGCATTGCACGTTTGATTGATTATTGTCTGGGTGGGGCTCTGGAGGAAACTCCAGCGTTGCAGGATGAATTTCTGGACGCGACGCTTTACCTGCGAATTGGTGACAGGGACGTCTCGCTTTATCGTGCCAGGGGAACCGCTAGGGTGGTGGCTACTTGGGAAGAAGGTGATGAGGTTCATCAGTTGGACTTGCCAGCTCGTCGTGGCGATGAAATCGTGCTTCCGGAGACGGAAGTAAAGGTTCTTTCCGACCTGATTTTCCACCTCGCGGGAGTTCCAATTCCGTCCGTTCGCAAGGGCCGAAAGGATGGCCTGCAGCGCATGGAGCGTCTGAGTTTCCGTGATGTTTATCGGTTCTCTTACTTGGACCAAGACCATATCGATAGCGACTTCTTTAGATTGGATTCGACGGTCGACTCTTTTAGGCGAGCAAAGAGTGTTGATTCTATGCGATTGTTCTTGGGGTACTACCAAGATAAGGTTGCTGCTCTTGAGGCTGAGGTTCAGCGACTGAGTAATCTTCGGCTAAAGGCTCAATCTTCGGCCAGCTCTCTTAAAGACGTGCTGAAGGAAGCCGAGCTTGACGACACTGTTGATATCGATGTGCGAATAGATGCGCTCAGAAACGAGGCAGCCGCGATACGACGGACCGGACTTCAGTTGCGGGACGCCTTAGCGCCAAGCGAGGACCCGCACGTTGTGGATATTCTCCGAGAAGAAGGACGACTCTTACACCTTGAAATTACGCAAGTGCACGAGCGGCTTGAGGCGGTCCATCAGCGGCGACGCGAGGCTGATACGCTTTCGAATGAGCTGAAAATGCTTGCGATTCGCTACAGCAGAACGAAATCTGCTCGCGAGGTTCTAGCAGGAGTGAACTTCCATAGTTGCCCCCGCTGCAACCAAGCTCTGCCTGTTAGAGCGTTCGGTGACTGCACTCTATGCGGTCAAGAAGAATCTGCGCAGTCGCACTCTGGGGAACATTTAGATGAAGAGGTGCTCAAAAATGACCTCAGGGTTCGAATGCAAGAGCTGCAGGAAACTCAAGCCGGGCTCGAGACGCAGCGGCGGCGGCTTGAAGACGCCAATCTAAAACTGCAATCAAGCAAGGCAAAAGTTGACTTCAGCCTTGCGGAGCGATTGAAAGAATATGATTCGGTCCATATGTCTAGAGCTGTCGAAATTGAGCGTCAAGCTACCATCACGGAACAGCGTGCGGAGAATCTGCTTGGATTAAAGACATTCGCAGAGATGGTGGAACGGTATACCGAGGAAGCCGAGCTGCTTTTGGAAAGAGAGAGGGCGACGAAGAATGAACTCACGGCGGCCCGAGATGAGGCTTTCCGCGACGCGTCCAGCATTGAAAACCTTGAGCGTCTTTTTCTCGACTGTCTTCTGAGGTCTAGATTTCCCGGTGTGACGCAAAGTCATCGCGTAACGATTGACCGACGAACATTCTGGCCAGAAGTTACGGTGATTGGGGAGGACGACTTCGCGGTCACGTCGTTCTCAAATATGGGTAGCGGCGGCATGAAGTGCATCTTCAAGGCATGTTTTGCCGTTGCCCTACACCGGTTTGCCGCAAGCCGAGAGGGTGTCCTGCCATCAGTTTTGGTCATCGACTCTGCGATGAAGAATCTGAGCGAGCGAGAGAATGCTGAAATCTTTGAATCCTTCTATAGGATGCTCTACGAATTGGCGGTGTCTGAGCTTAAGGATACTCAATTTATTTTTATCGATAAGGAGTTTCTGTCTCCGCCGGCGGCCTATGAAGAGCCATTAATGAGCCGTCATATGGTCCCTGGCAGTTTGGACCACCCTGCGCTTATTCCGTACTATCGAGTGGTGGGAGCCCAAGACGACGGTCAAGTCCCAGAGGAGACGGACTGACGCAGGTCCCGCTGAAAATTAGCTGACAGCGTCCCGTTCGGCGCGGTAGCTCGACATAAAAACATTGGGGGGACGGTATGGCGTCCAAGGCATTCAGAATAGTAGCGGTCGCTGCGGTGCTGTGTACCGGTGCGTACTCGTATGCGTCCTTCCTGGAACAGTTGCTAGCGGAGCGGAATCTCTTCCTAGCCGAGCAGAACCTAGCTGCTCTTAGCGCTGGGGTTTTCCAAGCAGAGGTGGGACGCTACAGAGCCCCATGAGGCGGTTGGGCAATCGACAGGGCTACGACCGGAACACTAGCAACTGGGCTGGTACCGTGAGGGCGTCCGGCATTGCACTCTTCCTGGCGCATCTGGTGGTAGGTTGCCTGTGAGTAGGGGCTGCGAGAGACGTGATGAGGCAGCCTCAGTCAGCCATTGGAGCGCAGGTGGCGAGCGCGCAGATGCCGCGCTCGGCCGTGAGCTTGTGTGTGCTTCCACCTCGGCAGTTTCGCATGTGCCAGAACAGATTCGCTCGCTACGCGGGATTGGTTCGCGGTCAACTCATTTGCCCACCACGGCCCATCGCGGAGAACCATTTACCTACCATGCAGCCGCCGCCTGAGGCGTAGATTCATTTGGTTACAAACGTTGAGGATTCTGAACCGGTCGGCGTAGGCGCTGTTGCGGGGCAGGGGCGCGCCACTGCGTCTGCTGAGCGTGGGCAATTGGATGGGCGGGGGGCGGTGTAGCCGGGTCTGGCACATCTTCGCGGAGAACTCTCGAAGCTGGGTAAATAGCGGTTGCGGCAAACACCACTTCCGCGGCTGACTTTTTGCCCAGCGGGCAACTCAATTTCACGTAGGCATCAGCGCGGCCGACTGGGCGCTCTATCGCGATACCGGTGTCGCGCACCTGCTCAGCGTCAGCGGCCTGCACGTGACCCTGTTCGCGTGGCTCGCCGGCGCCGCCGGAGGCTGGGCGTGGCGGCGCAGCGCGCGCCTGTGCCTGTGGCTGCCCGCGCCGCGCGCGGCGATGTGGCTGGGCGTCGCCGCGGCGGGCGGCTACGCGCTCTTCGCTGGCTGGGGCGTGCCGGCCCAGCGCACCTTCGGCCTGCTGGCGATCCTCGCGCTGCTGCGGCAAGTCGGCGTGCGCTGGCCCTGGCCGATGAGCCTGGGCGTCGCCGCCGCAGTCGTCTGCGTCGCGGATCCCTGGGCGCTGACGCAGCCCGGCTTCTGGCTGTCGTTCTGCGCGGTCGCGCTGCTGATGGCGGCCGACTCGCGCGCTGAACCCGGCTGGCGCGGCGCGCTGCGTGCGGCCTGGCGCACGCAGTGGGTGGTGACGCTCGGCCTCGCACCGCTGACGCTGCTGCTGTTCCAGCAGCTGTCGCTCGTCGGCCTGGTCGCGAACGCAGTCGCGATCCCGCTGGTGTCTTACGTCATCACGCCGCTGGCGCTGCTCGGCGCGGCCTGTCCGCCGCTGTGGACGCTCGGCACCTGGCTGGTCGCCGCGCTGAACCTGCTGCTCGAGGCCCTGCGCGCCTGGCCGCTCGCCGTCTGGCATCTGCCCTGGGCGCCAGGCTGGGCGCAGGCGCTGGGCCTGGTCGGCGGCGTCCTGCTGGCGATGCCCTGGCCGTGGCGGCTGCGGCTGGGCGGGCTCGCGCTGTGCGTGCCGCTGCTGTGGCCGGTCGTCGACCGACCGCCGCCAGGAGCGGTCGAACTGTGGCTGCCCGACGTCGGGCAGGGCGGCGCCGCGATCCTGCGCACTCACGGCCACACGATGGTCTTCGACGCCGGACCGCGTTGGGGTCCCGACAGCGACGCGGCGCAGCGCGTGCTGCTGCCGCTGCTGCGCGGCCTGGGCGAGCGGCGCCTGGACCTGCTGATGGTCAGTCACGCGGACCAGGACCACGCCGGCGGCACCGGCAGCCTGCTGCGGGGCCTGCCGGTCGAGCAGCGGCTCGGGGCGGTGCGGGGAGCGGCGGGGTGCCGCCGGGGACAGCGCTGGGCGTGGGACGGCGTGCGCTTCGAGGTGCTGTGGCCGCTCGAGGCGCCGGCGCCGCGGGAGAACGCGGCCGGCGCGAAGCGCAACGGCGCTTCGTGCGTGCTGCGCGTCGACGCGGCGGGGCGTCGCCTGCTGCTGACCGGCGACATCGAATCGCCGCAGGAGGCGCAGCTGCTGCGCCTGGCCGGCGAGGCCAGGGCAGTGACGCAGACGGAGACTGGGACCGAGACGGAGACGGAGACGGAGACGAAGGCGAACGACTTGCGCGTGGAGGTGCTGGTCGTGCCGCACCATGGCAGCCGGACTTCGTCGTCGACCGCCTTCGTGCAGGCGACGGCGCCGCGCGTGGCGGCCCTGCAGTCCGGTCATCTGAACCGCTTCGGTCATCCCCGGCCCGAGGTGGTGGCGCGCTACCTGGCCGCCGGCGCGACGGTGCTCAATACCGTCGACTGCGGCGCCTGGCAATGGCGCAGCGACCGTTGGACGCAGCCCTTGGCCGATTGCGAGCGGACCCGGCGCCGCCGCTACTGGTTGACGGCGCCAGCGGTGCCCGCGGCACCTGCCGCATCTGCCACACCTGCCGCCGCGATGGCCGCGTCGTCGGCGTCATCAGCGTCCGCGGAAGTCGGAGAAGGGGAGGGTTCCGATCCGGCCATCGAAGCAAGCTCGCCTTGACTTCAGCCGCCGTAGTTCACCGCGCACGAGGGTGCGTGCGCCACGTCGTGACGCCGCGCTGGCGGCTGACGCGGGCACCTGCGGCGCTCAGGCTGTGAAGACCAGCGCGATCTGCTCGGGGATGCGGGTTGCGCTGGCTTTGCGGGCCGGTGCCGGTTCGGTCGCCTTCAGGTGGTCGACGAGGAAGCGCGCCGTCTCCGGCGAGCGGCTCATCTCCGCCGCCACCACCGCCTCCAGCTCGGACGGCCTGACGTCCATCGCCGCGCACAGCTTGAGCAGGCGGGCCTCGAGCTCGAGGTAATGCCGCTCGATGCCGTGCTTGCGCGGGAACAGGCCGATGACCTGGCCCACGCGCAGCAGGTGGGCGTCCAGCAGCGCGACCTCCTCCGACGCCGACCAGCCCCGCACGATGGCCGACGCCGTCTTCGGCCCGATGCCGGGCAGGGCCATCAGCCAGTTGCGCACCTCCTGGCCCGCCTCGAAGTGGGGCGCCGAGAGCAGCGCCGGCATCACCGCCGCCAGGTGCCTGGCCTTCTGGGCGGCGAAGCGGAAGCTGAGCGCACGGCCCTGCACGTCCAGGGGCTCGCTGAGCCAGGCGTTCAAGGTCGCCTCGCAGACGCCGGGCTGCACGAAGGCGCCGCGCTCGCGCACCCGCGCGAAGGCCGCCTGGCCCACGGCCGCCGGGATGCCGGGGCCGCCCAGCAAGGCGGCGCCGACCTCCTCGGCCAGCGAGCGGCCCGAGGCCCGGGGCGCCGGACCGTCGAGGCGATGCCGCAGCGCTTGCTGCGTCCAGTAGGCGGGGGTCGGGAACTCCTCGACGGCGCCCCAGCGCACGCCGGTGAGGAGGAGGTGATCGGGATCGGGAAGTTCTCGGTGAAGGGAGCCGTGGCGGGAAACGATGGCGACGATCTGGGTCATGGGACTGCAAGGACGCCGCCTCTCTGGGCGGCTGGATAGGTGGCGTCCAGCCATTGGCGGAACGCGGCGCGCTCGACCGGATCCATGGCATGGACACGCTCTTGGAGGCGTTCGAGACGCCGCTTGTTGGTCTGGCGCTCGCGGAAGTTCGTCCCGCGGTGCCGGCTGTCGTGAAGGATCTCGGGCGGCTCGAAGTTGAACCACAACGTTTCGGTGCGCACGTCGGTGTGGGTCTTCGCCCGGAATTCGGTCGTCCGCCACCCCCGCAGGAGGGCGTCGTACACCGGATGGGCGTAGCCCGACACGATCACCCGGCACGGCAGCGTCGCCAGCAGCGCCAGCAGCGCCTCGTGGTCGGCGGCGCCGTATTCGTGCCGGTAGATGCGTGACTGGCGCCGCGTCTCGGGGTGATAGGGCGGGTCCACGTAGACGAGCTCGTCGCCCTCGAACGCGTGCCGCGCGAGGAAGTCCTCCGCGCGGCCGTGGACGAGTTCGACGCCGGGCAGGGCCATGGCGCGCCAGTGCGCGATGACCCGGTCGTCGGCGTCGATGGCGATCGAGCGCGCCGCCGGCAGCTTGTGGCGCAGTACCGCGCCGCCGCCGACATGCGTCTCGATGTACACCCGGTGCGGAGGCATCAGGTTGATGACGTGCTGGTACGTCTTGCCCTTGCCGCCTGGATACTTCATGCGGCGGATCATCGTCAGAAGTGACGATGATGTCAAGGCGCCGGCGGGCTCAGAGCGCCGTCAGCCAGTCGCAGCGCAGGCGGCCCGAGCGGTGCAGCCGGCGCCGGCCGCCGGTGTAGGCCATCGGCAGCATCCAGGCCACCAGGCACAACGGCAGTGCGATCCATGCCTGGATCAATAACGCGCCCGGAACGCCCATGAAGCCCAGCATCCAGATCGTCAGCACGACGTTCCACACCGCCAGTTCGACCGGGTGACGCGCGCTGTGCATCACCATCCAGCGCTTCACCTGGCTGAGCTGCTTGAGGGTCATGGCGGGCTCCTGGACGGCCGGAGAGAGGGTGCGCGGCGGCGTCCGGAGGGCCATCGGACGGCGGCGATCGAATGGGCGGAATTGTAAGTTTGGAGTCAGGGATTCCCCCATCCCACGAACGAGGAGCCCGAGTGGCGCCGCGGGGGATTCCGCGATGCGGCATGGGCACGGGTGTCGACCGGCACGGTGGGCGGGCGGCGGGCTCGTGTATGGTTCGCCCCTTCTCAAGAAGGTGGACAGGAGTCCCGCGAATGAAACGACTGATGTGGGCCGCGCTGGCGTTGGGCGCCGCGGCCGGCGCCCAGGCGCATGAAGGCATGTGGATGCCCCAGCAGCTGCCGCTGGTGGCCAAGGACATGAAGGCCCTGGGCCTGAAATTCGATCCGGCGCGCCTGTCGCAGCCGCTGGGCTATCCGATGGGGGCGGTCGTCAGCCTGGGCGGCTGCACCGCGTCCTTCGTGTCGCCGCAGGGCCTGGTGGTGACCAACCACCACTGCGCCTTCGGCAGCATCCAGTACAACTCCACGCCGCAGAAGGACCTGCTGAAGAACGGCTTCCTGGCCGCCTCGCTGGGCGAGGAACTGCCGGCCGCGCCGGGCAGCCGCATCCTGGTGACGGTCGCGCTGACCGACGTCACCGACAAGGTGATCGACAAGGCGACCGCCGCGCTGCAGGGCAAGGCCCGCATCGATGCGATCGAGGCCAACGAGAAGGCGCTGGTCGCCGCCTGCGAGAAGGACGCCGGCCATCGCTGCTCGGTGGGCGCGTTCTACGGCGGTCTGATGTACCAGCTGACCAAGCAGCTCGAGATCCGCGACGTGCGCCTGGTCCACGCGCCGGCCGAGGGCGTGGGCGTCTTCGGCGGCGACACCGACAACTGGATGTGGCCGCGCCACACCGGCGACTACAGCTTCTATCGCGCCTACGTCGGTCCGGACGGCAAGCCGGCCGACTTCAGCAAGGACAACAAGCCCTTCCAGCCGTCGCAGTTCCTGAAGCTGGCGAGCGCGCCGCTGAACGAGGGCGACTTCGTCGCCGTGGCCGGTTATCCGGGCCGCACCAACCGCCACCGCCTGCCCAAGGAAGTGGACTTCGCCTTCGCCTGGGACTTCCCGCACCGCGTCAAGGCGATGGGCGAGCAGCTCGACCTGATCAAGGAGGCGACCGCCGGCCGCCGTGACGCCGAGATCAAGCTGGCCAACACCGTGGCCGGCGTCAACAACTACTACAAGAACTACCAGGGCCAGATGGCCAGCTACGCGGGCAGCGACATCCTCGCGCGCAAGCAGGCCGCCTTCGACGAGATGAAGGCCTGGGTGAATGCCGACGCCAAGCGTCGCGCGACCTACGGCGCGTCGCTGGTCGAGGTGGACCGCCTGATCGCCGAGCGCCAGGAGATCACCCGTCGCGAGTTCCTGCTGGGCTATGCGACGCCGACGCTGGTCAAGAGCGCGGGCGACCTGTACGAGCAGGCGCTGCAGCGCCGCAAGCCGGATGCCGAGCGCAAGGCCGGTTACCAGGACCGCGACCAGCTGCGTCGCCGGCAGGCGCTGGAGACGGTGGACCGCCGCTTCGACGAGATCACCGAGAAGAAGGTCGTCAGCCACTTCCTGACGCAGTACCTGGCGCTGCCGGCGGACCAGCTCAACAGCGCGCTGCTGAACGCGCTGGGCGTGCGCGCCGGCATGGACGCCGCGGCGGTGGCCGCGCGGGTGGACGCGCTGTACGCCGGCACGAAGCTCACCGACAAGGCCGAGCGCGGCGCCTGGCTGTCGCGCGATGCGTCGGCCTTCGAGGCGAGTGACGACACCCTGGTCAAGGCCGCGGTGGCGCTGCATGCCGACGAGCTGGCGCGCGAGAACCGCGACAAGGAACTGGCCGGCAAGCTGCAGCAGGCCTATGCCGCGACGATGCAGGCGGAGATCGACTTCAAGGCCAGCCGCGGCCAGCCGGTCTATCCGGATGCCAACAGCACGCTGCGGGTGGCTTTCGGCCAGGTGAAGGGCCGCGCGCCGGGCGTGGACGGCACGACCTGGACGGCGTTCACGACGCTGCGCGGCATCGTCGCCAAGCACACCGGCAATGGCGAGTTCAACGCGCCGGCCGAGCAACTGGCCGCGATCAAGGCCAGGCGCTTCGACAAGTACGGCGTGAAGGCGCTGGACTCGGTGCCGGTGAACTTCCTGGCCACGCTGGACACGACGGGCGGCAACTCGGGTTCGCCGGTGCTCAACGGCCATGGCGAGCTGGTGGGCCTGCTGTTCGACGGCACGCTGGATGCGGTGATCTCGGACTGGGACTACAACGACCACATGAACCGCAGCATCTGCCTGGATGCGCGCTACATGCTGTGGCAGATGAAGGTCGTCGACAAGGCGGATCGTCTGCTGAAGGAAATGAACGCGTTGTGATCGCGCGACCCGGTTGAGGCGTCCTCCGGACGCCGCCGCACGCGTGCAGACGCGAGAACGCCCCGCTTGATGCGGGGCGTTTTGTTTTCCGGGCCTGATTTCCGGGCCGGATTGCGAGCGGGTACGAACTGGGTGTGGGAGTGGGCGTACGTGGAGCGTGCGGTGCCGGACGTTGGCATCGAAAGGGCAGTGTTGACTTCAATGCAGCAGCGCTTGGTGCCGGTGTGGCTCCTGCAAGTCATGGAGCGCGGGGAGACGGATCTGGACACTGCTGCCCTCCTTCCATGAGAGCGTTTCATGAGCCAATTCAACACGACCCCTCCGTCCATCCCCCGGTCCACCGTTCGTTCGATCGAAGCTTCCGCCGCGCGGGGATCAGCCGTCTCCGCAGCCGCGCGGGTTGCCGTTGACAAGCGTCTGACGGACGAGGAACTCGCACTGCGCGACGAGGCTGCTGCAGCCGATGGCGTGGCGACGGCCGAGACCCAACCGGAGGGCGAGCAGGCGGTTTCGACCGATGTGGCGTCCGGCGCTGAAGGGGGAGAGTCCCTCGCGACCTCGATGGCTCCGGGGGGCGAGACGGCGGTCACCGCGACGACGGGCGTGAGCCTGCAGGCCATCGGTCTGGGCGTCCTGGCCCTGGGCGGGCTCGCCGCGGCGGCCGGGGGCGGAGGCGGGTCCAAGGCCGCGTCGCCGTCGCAGCCGCAGCCGCAGCCGCAGCCGTCGGGCAACGATCACAAGTTGCCGCCGGTCAAGGTTCCTGAGACAGGCAATGCGCCGATCAATGGTCAGGGATCGATCCCCATCACGGGGCTGAACCCCGGCGCGGACTGGGAGTACAGCCTCGACGATGGCAAGACCTGGCACAAGGGTGATGGCAGCGGCGTGTCCGCGAGCGACTTGGCCGAGGGACCGAACAAGATCACGATCGTGCAGGTCGACAAGGACGGCAACCGCAGCGAACCGGTGAACGTGGAGGTGATCAAGGACACGGTCGTCGACAAGCCGGCCCTGGGCACGAGCACCGGCACGGGCGCCATTACGGCCGGCGGCTCCGTGACGGTGAGCGGCATTGAGACTGGTGGCAAATGGGAGTTCTCCACCGACGGCGGCCAGACCTGGAAGCCGGGCACCGGCAACTCGATCTCGGGTGCGGATCTGAAGGAAGGTGACAACACCGTCATCGTCAAGCAGACGGACGAAGCGGGGAACGTCTCGACGTCGACGATCAACGTGGTCAAGGACACGACCATCGAGAAGCCGTCGGTGGGAACGAGCACGGGCACCAGCTCGATCAACGGCACTGGCTCGATCACGGTCTCCGGCATCGAGGGCGGTGGCAAATGGGAGTTCTCGACCGATGGCGGCCAGACCTGGCAGCCGGGCACGGGCAACTCGATCTCCGCCGCGGATCTGAAGGAAGGCGACAACACCGTCATCGTCAAGCAGACGGACGAAGCGGGGAACGTTTCGACGTCGACGATCAACGTGGTCAAAGACACGACGATTGAGAAGCCGGCGGTGGGCACGAGCACGGGCACCGGCTCGATCAACGGCACTGGCTCGATTACGGTCTCCGGCATTGAGAGCAACGGCAAGTGGGAGTTCTCCACTGATGGCGGCCAGACTTGGCAGCCGGGCACGGGCAATTCGATCTCCGGCGCGGATCTGAAGGAAGGCGACAACACGGTCATCGTCAAGCAGACGGATGAAGCGGGGAATGTCTCGACGTCGACGATCAACGTCGTCAAAGACACGACGATTGAGAAGCCGGCGGTGGGCACGAGTACCGGCACGGGCTCGATCAACAACAGCGGTTCCGTGACGGTGAGCGGGATCGAAGCCGGTGGCAAATGGGAGTTCTCCACCGACGGCGGTCAGACCTGGAAGCCGGGCACCGGCAACTCGATCTCCGGCGCGGATCTGAAGGAAGGTGACAACACCGTCATCGTCAAGCAGACGGACGAGGCGGGGAATGTCTCCACGTCGACGATCAACGTGGTCAAGGACACGACGATTGAGAAACCGTCGGTGGGCACGAGCACGGGCAACGGTTCGATCAACGGCACTGGCTCGATCACGGTCTCCGGCATCGAGTCCGGTGGCAAATGGGAGTTCTCCACCGACGGTGGCCAGACTTGGCAGCCGGGCACGGGCAACTCGATCTCCGCCGCGGATCTGAAGGAAGGTGACAACACGGTCATCGTCAAGCAGACGGACGAAGCGGGGAATGTCTCGACGTCGACGATCAACGTCGTCAAAGACACAACGATTGAGAAGCCGTCGGTGGACACGAGCACCGGCACCGGCTCGATCAACAACAGCGGCTCCGTGACGGTGAGCGGCATCGAGTCCGGTGGCAAGTGGGAGTTCTCGACCGACGGTGGCCAGACTTGGCAACCGGGCACGGGCAATTCGATCTCCGCCGCGGATCTGAAGGAAGGTGACAACACCGTCATCGTCAAGCAGACGGACGAAGCGGGGAACGTTTCGACGTCGACGATCAACGTGGTCAAGGACACGACGATTGAGAAGCCGGCGGTTGGAACGAGCACCGGCACGGGCTCGATCAACAACACCGGTTCGATCACCGTCTCCGGCATCGAGAGCAACGGCAAGTGGGAGTTCTCCACTGATGGCGGTCAGACTTGGCAGCCTGGCACCGGCGATTCGATCTCTGGTGCGGATCTGAAGGAAGGCGACAACACGGTCATCGTGAAGCAGACGGACGAAGCGGGAAACGTTTCGACGTCGACGATCAATGTTGTCAAAGACACGACGATTGAGAAGCCGTCGGTGGACACGAGCACCGGCACCGGCTCGATCAACAACAGCGGCTCCGTGACGGTGAGCGGCATCGAGTCCGGTGGCAAGTGGGAGTTCTCGACCGACGGTGGCCAGACTTGGCAACCGGGCACGGGCAATTCGATCTCCGCCGCGGATCTGAAGGAAGGTGACAACACCGTCATCGTCAAGCAGACGGACGAGGCGGGGAACGTTTCGACGTCGACGATCACCGTGGTCAAGGACACGATCATTGAGAAGCCGTCGGTGGGCACGAGCACCGGCACGGGCTCGATCAACGGCACTGGCTCGATCACGGTCTCTGGCATCGAGGCCGGTGGCAAGTGGGAGTTCTCGACCGACGGCGGCCAGACTTGGCAGCCGGGCACGGGCAACTCGATCTCCGCCGCGGATCTGAAGGAAGGTGACAACACGGTCATCGTTAAGCAGACGGACGAAGCGGGGAACGTTTCGACGTCGACGATCAACGTGGTCAAGGACACGACCATCGAGAAGCCGGCTGTTGGAACGAGCACCGGTACGGGCTCGATCAACAACAGCGGCTCGATCACGGTCTCCGGCATTGAGGACAACGGCAAGTGGGAGTTCTCGACCGACGGCGGTCAGACCTGGAAGCCGGGTATCGGCAACTCGATCTCCGGCGCCGAGCTGAAGGAAGGTGACAACACGGTCACCATCAAGCAGATCGACGCTGCAGGCAACGTCGCTACCTCCACCATCACGGTCGTGAAGGACACCCTGATCGACAAGCCGATCGTCGGGACCAGCACCGGAACGGGCTCGATCAACAACACTGGCTCCGTCACGGTCTCTGGCATCGAGGACAAGGGCAAGTGGGAGTTCTCCACTGACGGCGGCCAGACCTGGAAGCCGGGTGTCGGCAACTCGATCTCTGGCGCCGAGCTGGAGGAAGGCGACAACACGGTCACCATCAAGCAGACGGACGCTGCAGGCAACGTCGCTACGTCCACTATCACGGTCGTGAAGGACACCTTGATCGACAAGCCGATCGTCGGGACCAGCACGGGAACGGGCTCGATCAACAACACTGGCTCCGTCACGGTCTCTGGCATCGAGGACAAGGGCAAGTGGGAGTTCTCCACCGACGGCGGTCAGACCTGGAAGCCGGGTGTCGGCAACTCGATCTCTGGCGCCGAGCTGGAGGAAGGCGACAACACGGTCACCATCAAGCAGACGGACGCTGCAGGCAACGTCGCTACGTCCACCATCACGGTCGTGAAGGACACCCTGATCAACAAGCCGATCGTCGGGACGAGCACAGGCACCGGCTCGATCAACAACAGCGGCTCGATCACGGTCTCTGGTATCGAGGACAAGGGCAAGTGGGAGTTCTCGACCGACGGCGGTCAGACCTGGAAGCCGGGCACCGGCAACTCGATCTCGGGCGCCGAGCTGAAGGAAGGTGACAACACGATTGACGTCAAACAGACCGACGCCGCTGGCAACGAGGCCACCAGCTCGGTGATCGTCAACAAGGACACCAAGATCGAACGGCCCACGGCCACCCCCTCCACGGGTGGTGCGATCGGTGCCAACGGCTGGGTGAACGTCGGCGCACTCGAAGACAACGCAGAGTGGTTCTACAGCCTGGACAACGGCAAAACCTGGGCCCAGGGAACGGGGTCGACGATCCGAGGCAGCAGCCTGCGGGATGGCGACAACATGATCACCATCAAGCAGATCGACGTCGCTGGCAACCAGGCCGTGAGCACGACCACCATCAAGGTGGACCTGCACGCGATCGCGCCAGACTTCGCGTTCTCGTCCGGCAATGGCTCGTCGACGATCACTGCGAAGGAGGCCGGTTCCTTCTACCTCATCCGTTCCAGCATCGCCTCGACGCTACCTCTGGATCAGCTGTCGAATCAGCCGAGCGACAGCTACTTGAAGCTGGACGTCACGGACATCAGCAAGCCGATCGACATGCCGTCCTTGTCGGGCATGCGTGACGGCTACTACCGGATGGTTTTCGTCGACAGCCTGGGCAATGTCACCACGACGTCCACGTCGACCGGACAGAGCGTCATCGAAGTGGCTGGCGGGCTGACCCGCCCGGGGCAGGTGATCAACGGCACTGCGGGGACCGACCAGTTCTATCCCGAAGCCGGTGGGGGATACATCTTTGGCGGAGGGGGTGATCTTGATTTCCTGAACCTCTCGAAGGGAGCCAGCGGCGTCTATTACAAGGACAACCAATCCAATATCTGCGTGAACCTCGAAGCCTCCATGGGCGCCGTGCCGAGCACCGTAAAGAACTTCGTCCGAGCCGGCACCTACAACGGCGAGCACGCGTTCCTGATCGACATGGATGGACAGGGGGACTTCGATCATCCGGAGATGGTGCTTGTGACCTTGTTGACCACCCTGTATGTGGGTGTGCCCGGATGGCATGGAGGCGTGATGATCAAGGGGTGAAGGCCGAACCCGGGTCGTTCTTTTCGGCCCGGGTGCGGCTTGGCTTGAACTGCGCATGAGCGCTGCAGCGAATCGGGCGAGGCCGGCCTGCGCTGCCATTGATAGGTGGGTGGAACACTTGAATGTGGTGCAGGACGGGCCGAGTGAGGTTTCCTTAAGCCATGGAGCGCATCGAGGTGGGCCTGGAAACTGCGCCCCTTCTTTCCCGAGAGCAAATCCATGAGCCAGTCCACCCAGTCCAGCGCGCCGCAAATCCCCTCGTCCACCGAGCGGACGGTCTCTCCTCCCGATGCAGCCAAGAGCACGGTCTCGCCTGTCACGTCGCATACTGGCAAGCGCCTGCCCGATGAGGAGTTCGCGCCACATGATCAGGAGGCCTCCGAGCCGGTCGACGCGGCGCTGACCGCCGAAACGCAGGGGGAGGACGAGTCGACGGCACCGATGGACGCAGCGCCCACCACGGGCGAAGCGCCGTCCACGCAAGAGTCGTCGGCGCTGGCGGTGGAAACGGCGGCCACGTCGTCGACGAACTCGAACCTCTCGAAACTGGGACTTGGCGCGCTGGCGCTCGCCGGTCTTGCCGCTGCGGTGGCGGGTGGCGGTGGTGGTGGTTCGAAAGTCACGCCGCAGGTGCCGTCGCAGCCGTCGGGAGACGATGGCAAGCCGCAGGTACCGTCGCAGCCGTCGGGAGACGATGGCAAGCCGCAGGTGCCGTCGCAGCCGTCGGGAGACGATGGCAAGCCGCAGGTACCGTCGCAGCCGTCGGGAGACGATGGCAAGCCGCAGGTGCCGTCGCAGCCGTCGGGAGACGATGGCAAGCCGCAGGTGCCGTCGCAGCCGTCGGGAGACGATGGGAAGCCGCAGGTGCCGTCGCAGCCGTCGGGAGACGATGGGAAGCCGCAGGTGCCGGCGCAGCCGTCGGGGGACGATGGCGAGCCGCAGGTGCCGTCGCAGCCGTCGGGGGACGATGGCGAGCCGCAGGTGCCGTCCCAGCCAGCGGGGGGCGATAGCAAGCCGCCGCCGGTGCAGGTGCCTGGCGTGGGCACAAAGCCGATCAATGGCCAGGGGGTGGTGACGGTTTCGGGTGTGGTGGACGGCGCTGAATGGGAGTTCAGCCTGGACGATGGCGATACCTGGCACAAGGGCGACGGCAACGGCGTTTCCGCGAGCGATCTGGCCGAGGGCCCCAACACGATCACGATCGTGCAGACCGACAAGGACGGGAATCGCAGCGATGCGGTGGTTGTCGTCGTGATCAAGGATTCGATCATCGAGAAGCCGGTGCTGGGGACCAGCACAGGCACGGGCGCAATCAATGACGCTGGCTCGATCAGCGTCGGTGGCGTCGAGAACAACGGCAAGTGGGAGTTCTCCACCGATGGCGGCCAGACTTGGCGGCCGGGCACTGGTGGCTTGATCTCGGGTGCGGAGCTGAATGAAGGCGACAACACAGTCACCGTCAAGCAGACCGATGAAGCCGGCAACGTGGCGACGGCGACGATCGATGTGGTCAAGGACTCGATCATCGAGAAGCCGGTGCTGGGGACCAGCACCGGCACGGGCGCAATCAACGACGCTGGCTCGATCAGCGTCGGTGGCACCGAGAACAACGGCAAGTGGGAGTTCTCCGTCGATGGTGGCCAGACTTGGCGGCCGGGCACGGGCGGCTCGATCTCCGGTGCGGAGCTGAAGGAAGGTGACAACACAGTCACCGTCAAGCAGACGGACGCCGCGGGGAACGTTGCCACCGCCACCATCACGGTGGTGAAGGACACCTTGATCGACAAGCCGATCGTTGGGACGAGCACCGGCACCGGTTCGATCAACAACACCGGATCGGTCACGGTCTCCGGCATCGAGAACAACGGCAAGTGGGAGTTCTCTATCGACGGCGGCCAGACCTGGCGGCCGGGCACCGGTGGCTCGATCTCGGGTACGGAGCTGAACGAGGGTGACAACACGGTCACCGTCAAGCAGACGGACGCCGCGGGGAACGTTGCCACCGCCACCATCACGGTGGTGAAGGACACCCTGATCGACAAGCCGATCGTTGGGACGAGCACCGGCACTGGTTCGATCAACGACAGCGGCTCGGTCACGGTCTCCGGCATCGAGAACAACGGCAAATGGGAGTTCTCTGTCGATGGCGGTCAGACGTGGCGGCCGGGCACGGGCGGCTCGATCTCCGGTGCGGATCTGAAGGAAGGTGACAACACGGTCATCGTCAAGCAGACGGACGCCGCAGGGAACGTCGCCACCGCCACCATCACCGTGGTGAAGGACACCTTGATCGACAAGCCGATCGTTGGGACAAGCACTGGCACCGGTTCGATCAACAACACGGGCTCGGTCACGGTCTCCGGTATCGAGAACAACGGCAAGTGGGAGTTCTCTATCGACGGTGGTCAGACCTGGCGGCCTGGCACGGGCAACGCGATCTCCGGCGCAGAACTGAATGAAGGTGACAACACGGTCATCGTCAAGCAGACCGACGCCGCGGGCAATGAAGCCATCAACGCGATCACGGTGAGCAAGGACCTCAAGGTCGATGAGCCCACCGCGACCACCAGCACGGGCGGCGCGATCAACGACGCAGGCTGGGTGAACGTGGGACTGATCGAAAGCGGCGCGAAGTGGGCCTACAGCCTAGACAACGGAAAGACCTGGACAGATGGCACGGAGCCGAAGATCCCGGGCAGCGTGCTGAACGAAGGCCACAACATCCTCATCATTCGGCAGACCGACCTGGCAGGAAACAGCGCGTCGTCGACCGTTCTTGTTGAGAAGGACATCCGCGTCGAGGCCCCCAAGCTGTCGCTGGCGACAGATTCCGGCGCCGCCGGCGACGGCCTCACCAACAGCGGCATCCTCAACGTGAGCGGACTCGAGAAGGATGCCCGCTGGGAATACAGCATCGATGGTGGCGATTGGCAGGACGGTTCCGGAGGGTCCATCGCGGATCCCGGCTACGCCAACGCCACGCACGCGGTACGCGTGCGTCAGACCGACATCGCGGGCAACCAGAGCGCCGAATCCACCTTCACCTTCACCATCGACAAGGCCGCTCCGGTCACGCCTCAGGTCTCGCTGCGCTACGACGGCGGCAGCCCGGGCAACCCGCTCACCAACAGTCCGGATCTGAAACTGTCCGGCCTGGAAGTCGGCAGCAAGATCCACGTGTTCAAGGAGGGGCAGTGGTACGTCTATGAGGCCCACGCCGAAACCGGCTTCTTCCACCTGCCGGGATTCGCTTCGGACGGCCCCAAGACCATCCTCGTCAAGCAGGTCGACGCGGCCGGCAATGCATCGGCGACGGTGAGCTTCGACTTCACGCTCGACACGACAGCGCCCGACGCGGTCGACCTCTCCCTGCTGAACGACACCGGCGTGGCCGGCGACGGCCGAACCAGCGATGCCGGCATCAGGCTCTCGCGGCTGGAGGGCGACGCCACGTGGAAGTACAGCCTCGACGGCGGCATCATCTGGACGACGGGCACGGGCCAGACCATCGCCGGCAGCGCGCTGAGCGAGGGCGCGAACACGGTGACGGTCGCGCAGATCGATCGTGCCGGCAACCTGAGCGCCAACAGCTCGATCACGGTCCACAAGGACACGCTAGTCGTGGCCCCGACGATCAGGATGCCTGCGGCCGGGTCCAAGGCTGACTTCGATGCGTCGGAGCAGGGCTTCGCCTATGTCGTTTCCGCGTATGCGGTCGACACCTCGTCCATGGCCGCGCTCGATGCGCTCTCGTCCGATGAATGCCGACGCGTCGATGTCTCCGCCTCCGGTGGCCGCGTCGAGCTGTCGGCACTGAAAGGTCTTCGCGATGGGTATTACCGCGTGATCTTCAGTGACACGGCCGGCAACCTGGCCGCGGCGACGACTGCAGGCGGCATGAAGCACGTGCAGGTGCAGGGCGGCGAGATTCTCGACACGCGGGTGGTCATGGGAACGTCCGGCCACGATGTGTTGACCGCGCCGAACGGAGGAGGCGCCATGATTTCAGGCGATGGCTTCGACACCTTCGTCTTCTCCGGCGGCATCAAGGGTGTATTCGATGTGGATATCGACCCGCTGGATACCATCGACCTGAGGTCCTTGGGGTTGGACTCTGACCGGTTCTTCCTCGAGCGCGAGCATCGCTTCCAGCGCGGCAGCTATCAGGGGAAGGAGGCCATCCTGATCGATTGGGAAGCGACGGGGGACTTCACGCATCCCGACGTCGTGCTGGTCACGTCGGCTTCCAACCCCTTTGTCCTGTTCGGCGACGACACGTGGGGCATGGTGGCCCGCATGTTCCCGTTCTAACGCAGGATGCTCCGATCCACACCGCGCAGCTCGCGGTGGCCACAGAAGGCCATCGTCAGGTCCAGCTCGCGGTGGATGATCTCCAGCGCCTTCGTCACGCCGGGACGGCCCATCGCGCCCAGGCCATACAGGAACGCGCGGCCGATGTAGGTGCCGCGCGCGCCGAGCGCCCAGGCCTTGAGCACGTCCTGCCCCGAGCGGATGCCGCCGTCCATGTGGACCTCGATGCGGTCACCGACGGCGTCGACGATGCGGGGCAGGGCGCGGATGCTGGACTCCGCGCCATCGAGTTGCCGGCCGCCGTGGTTGCTGACGATCAGCGCATCGGCACCGGTGGCGGCGGCGAGCTTCGCGTCCTCCTCGTCGATGATGCCCTTGAGGATCAGCTTGCCGCCCCAGCGCTCGCGGATCCACTGCACGTCATCCCAGCTCAGCTGCGGATCGAATTGCTTGGCCGTCCACTCGGACAGCGAGCCCATGTCCCCCACGCCCTTCACATGCCCGACGATGTTGCCGAACTGCCGCCGCGGCGTGCGCAGCATGCCCAGGCACCAGCGCGGCTTGGTCGCCATGTTGATCAGGTTGGGCAGTGTCAGCTTGGGCGGCGCGGACAGGCCGTTCTTCAGGTCCTTGTGCCGCTGGCCCAGGATCTGCAGGTCCAGCGTCAGCACCAGCGCCTCGCACTTCGCGGCCTTGGCGCGGTCGATGAGGCTGTTGATGAAGCCGCGATCGCGCATCACGTAGAGCTGGAACCAGAACGGCGCCGTCGTGTGCGCCGCCACGTCCTCGATCGAGCAGATGCTCATCGTCGACAGCGTGAACGGCACGCCGAAGGCCTCGGCCGCCTGGGCGGCGAGGATCTCGCCGTCCGCATGCTGCATGCCGGTCAGCCCGGTCGGCGCGATCGCCACCGGCATCGCGACCGGGCGGCCGATCATCGTCGCGGCGGTGCTGCGGCCTTCCATGTTGACCGCGACACGCTGGCGCAGCTTGATCGACTGGAAGTCCGATTCATTGGCGCGATAGGTGTTCTCGGTCCAGGAACCGGAGTCCGCGTAGTCGTAGAACATCCGCGGGACGCGCTGCTGCGCGAGCACGCGCAGGTCTTCGATGCAGGTGATGACGCTCATGCGCCGGATGCTAGGCGAGCCACCGCTGGCCCGGCCGGAAAGTTTGGACGCGCGCGCCGGAAGATCGTTCCGGAGCGGTCAGGGACTTCCCTCACCCTCAGGCGTCACCCTCAGGTGGGATTGGCCTCGGCGCTCAGCGCCTCGCAATGCCGGACCAGCCAGCGCGAGAACACCCGGGCCGCCTCGCCGTCGCCATGGCGCACCAGGCCATAGGGCATGGCGGCCGGCACGGCCAGGTCGAACAGCCGCTTGAGCGCGCCGCTGCGCAGCGCGGTGCCGGCCAGGCTCGGCCGGCCCAGCACGACGCCCTGGCCGCAGGCGGCCGCTTCCAGCGTCAATCCCAGGTCCACGAAGCGCGTGCCCTGCGCGGGCTCCGGCCAATCGAGCCCCGCGGCGCGCAGCCAGGGCTGCCACGGCTGCAGCGGCGTGCGCAGCAGCGGGGCGGAGGCCAGGTCCGCCGGCGTCTCGATCGCGCCGAGCCGCGCGAGCAGCGCCGGCGCCGCCATCGGCGTGACGATGTCGTCCAGCAGGACCTCGCCGCCCGCGGGCACGGTGCCGGCGAAGATCTCGACCTCCGCGGGCGGCGCGGGTTGATCCAGGAAGGGCGTCGACAGCAGCAGCTCGAGCTCGACATCGGGATGCGCGGCCGCGAAGCCGGGCAGCGCCGGCACCAGCACCTGCCGCGCGAAGGTCGGCGGGCTGCTGACGCTCAGGCGCGTGACGCGTGGCCGCTCGCGCTGGTGCAGCGGCACGGCCGCCAGCAGCGCGAGCGCGGTGCGCACCTGCGCCAGGTATTCCTTGCCCGCCGCCGTCAGGCGCAAGGGCTGGCGCGTCATCAAGGGCAGGCCCAGGCGCTCCTCCAGCGTCGCGATGCGCTTGCCGACGGCGCTGGCGCTGACGTGCAGGGTCTCGGCGGCGCGCTCCAGGCTGCCCAGGCGCGCGGCGGCCTCGAAGGCCAACAGGCCGTCGAGGGAGGGCAGGCGCGGGGAGTCGCTGGGGGCATCGCTCATGGCGGCGACTGTAGCCGCCGGAGGTCCCGCCTCGCCAGCGGACTTGAGCGGCCGCCGCACCGGCCGCCGCGCGTCGCCGCTACAGTCGCGCGATGTCCCAAGCCGTCGATCCCGAGCGCCCGACCGAGGCTCCTGAAGCCGTGGATGCTGTCGTCGCCGATGACGCGACGACCAGCGCGCTCGAGGAGGCCGCGTTGTGGCGGCGCCTGCCCTGGCTGGTCGGCGGCGCGCTGAGCCTGCTGCTCGGCGTGATCGGCATCTTCCTGCCGCTGCTGCCCACCACGCCGTTCGTGCTGCTGGCCGCGTTCTGCTTCGCGCGGGGCTCGGCGCGCTGCGAGGCCTGGCTGCTCGCTCATCCACGCTTCGGGCCGATGGTCGTCCAGTGGCGCGCGCGTCGCGCCGTGCCGCTGCGGGCCAAGCAGCTGGCCTGGGGAATGATGGCCCTGAGCTCGGCGATCTCCTGGGCGGTGATGCCGGTGCTGCCCTGGCTGCCGGCACTGTGCTGCCTCGCGGTCGGGATCTGGCTCTGGCGCCTGCCCACCGCCTGATCAGCCGAACAGGTTGAGGTTCTCCGGCCGCGGTCGCGGATCCTCCGGCTTGCTGGCGGCGCCGGCGCGACCGCGCCGGGCCGGCTCGATCTCCCCGGGGCGGCTCAGCTTGCCCACGCGCACGCCCAGCAGGCGCAGCCGCTGGCTCAGGTCCACCCGCTTGAGGCACAGCCCCGCCGCATGCCGGATGGCCGCGGCGTCCTGCACCGGCTGGTCCAGCGTCAGGTCGCGCGTCACCGTGCGGAAGCCCTCGAAGCGCAGCTTGATGCCGATGGTGCGGCCCAGGTAGCCCTTGCGCTGCAGGTCCGAGGCCAGTTGCTCGCACAGCGCCGTGAAGATGCGCGACAGCTCCGGCCGGTCGCGACGTGCGTGCAGGTCGCGCTCGAAGGTGGTCTCGCGGCTGATGGAGACCGGCTCGCTGTGCGTGACCACCGGCCGGTCGTCCAGGCCCCAGGCCGCCTGGTGCAGCCAGGCGCTGTAGCCGGGGCCGAAATGCTGTTGCAGCAGCTCCAGCGGCGCGGCCGCGAGTTCCCCGATCGTGTGCAGGCCCAGCGCCTCGAGCTTCTCGCCGGCCTTGGGGCCGATGCCGTTGATCCGTCGCGCCGGCAGCGGCCAGATCCGCGTCGGCAGATCGGCCATCGTCACCAGCGTCAGCCCGTCGGGCTTGTCCAGCTCCGACGCGATCTTGGACAGCAGCTTGTTGGGCGTCACGCCAATCGAGCAGGTCAGCCCGGTCGCGCTCTGCACCGAGTTCTTGATCTCCCGCGCCACCGCCCGCACGCCGCCCAGGGGATCGTGGCCGACCGGCTCGCGCGCGCCCGGCACGTCGGTCAGGTCGATGTAGATCTCGTCGATGCCGCGGTCCTCGATGACCGGCGCGATCTCTCGCACCGCCGCCTTGAACAGCCGCGAGTAATGGCGATACGAATCGAAGTCGGCCGGCAGCAGGATCGCCTGCGGCGCGCGCAGCGCCGCCTTCATCAGCCCCATCGCCGAGAACACGCCCAGCGCGCGCGCCGCGTAGGTCGAGGTCGTCACGACGCCGCGGCCGGTGTAGTCGGCCAGCTTGAAGAACTCGCGCGTGCCGTCGGGGCGTTCCTGCGGCGTGTGGGCGCGCCGTCCGCCGACCACCACCGGCAGCCCCTTGAGCTCCGGATAACGCAGCAGCTCCACGGACGCGTAGAACGCGTCCATGTCCAGGTGGGCGATCAGGCGATCGGGCAGGGCGGGCGTCGGCTCGGCCATGCGGCGGATTGTGGCGGCGCCGGCTGACAGGCGCTGTCAGCAGGGCCGGAGCCGCCCTTCAGCAAGGGCGGTTCAGTGGCCGCAGGACGTCGAGCCGCAAGCCGAGACCGCGTCCGTCGCTTCGGCCGCGGGGCGGATCGGATCGCGGCATTCGCCGGTCTTCGGGTCGAAGCCGCGCTGCTGCATCGTGTAGACCAGCGCCGCGTCCATCATCTCCGCATGACCCGGGAACCACTGCGAGAGCTCGGTGCGCACGATGCCCAGCGGCTCGCGGTCGCCGAGGTCCTCGGCATAACGCACCACCTCGCGCATCACGTTGAGCACCATCGCATGCTGGCTGCTGTGGCAGTTCTCCGGCTCGAAGCCGGTGGCCGCCATCCAGCGCTCCTCCATCGCGAAGTGCTCCTCGGTGTGCGCCAGCAGCGCCTTGAACGCCGGCAGCGCGTCTTCGCCGCCATCGAGCGCTTCGCCATAGCGGTTCAGCAGCGCGACGAATTCCTCGTGCGTGTGGTCGAGCTCCGGCTGGTTGAGCACCAGCTCGTCGGTCCAGGCCAGCGTGCTCATCGGTCAGCCCTTCGCGGCGACGGCCGCGCCCAGGCGCTCGCGATGACGCGCGACCTGCGTGCGCACCTGCGCCGGCGCGGTGCCGCCGAGGATGTTGCGCGCGTTCAGCGAGCCCTGCAGCGACAGCACCTCGTAGACGTCCTCGCCGATGCGGGCGTCGAACTGGCGCAGCGCGTCCAGCGGCAGCGCCGACAGGTCGATGCCCTGCGCCTGCGCCGTCTTGACCGCGTGCGCCACGACCTCGTGGGCGTCGCGGAAGGCCAGGCCCTTCTTCACCAGGTAGTCCGCCAGGTCGGTCGCCGTCGCGTAGCCCTTGAGGGCCGCGCGTTCCATCGCCTCGGGCTTGACCGTCAGGCCGGCCATCATCTCGGCGAAGATCCGCAGCGTGTCGCTGAGCGTGTCGACGGTGTCGAACAGCGGCTCCTTGTCTTCCTGGTTGTCCTTGTTGTAGGCCAGCGGCTGGCCCTTCATCAGCGTGATCAGGCCCATCAGGTGGCCCACCACGCGGCCGCTCTTGCCGCGCGCCAGCTCGGGCACGTCGGGGTTCTTCTTCTGCGGCATGATGCTCGACCCGGTGCAGAAGCGGTCCGGCAGCGCGATGAAGCCGAAGGCCTGGCTCATCCACAGGATCAGTTCCTCCGACAGGCGCGAGATGTGCACCATGATCAGCGCGGCGGCGGCGCTGAACTCGATCGCGAAGTCGCGGTCGCTGACGGCGTCCAGGCTGTTTTGCGCGACGCCCTCCATGCCCAGCGTGCGCGCGACGCGCTCGCGGTCCAGCGGGTAGCTGGTGCCGGCCAACGCGGCCGCGCCCAGCGGCAGTCGGTTCACGCGCTTGCGCGCGTCGACGAGGCGCTCCGCGTCGCGCGCGAACATCTCGACGTAGGCCAGCAGGTGATGCCCGAAGGCCACCGGCTGCGCCACCTGCAGGTGGGTGAAGCCGGGCAGGATCACGTCGGCATGGCGCTCGGCCTGCTCGACCAGCACCCGCTGCAGCTCGCCCAGCAGACCGACCAGCGTGTCGATCTCGCCGCGCAGCCACAGCCGCACGTCGGTGGCGACCTGGTCGTTGCGGCTGCGGCCGGTGTGCAGCCGCTTGCCGGCCAGGCCGACCAGCTCGGTCAGGCGCGCCTCGATGTTCAGGTGCACGTCCTCCAGGTCCAGCTTCCATTCGAAGCGGCCCGACGCGATCTCCTCGCGGATCTGCGCCATGCCCTTCTGGATCGCGGCCAGATCGTCGGCGCCGATGATGCCCTGCGCGGCCAGCATGTCGGCGTGGGCGAGCGAGCCCTGGATGTCCGCGGCCCACAGGCGCTTGTCGAAGTCGACGCTGGCGGTGTAGCGCTTGACCAGCTCGCTCATCGGCTCGGAGAAGAGGGCGGACCAGGCTTGCGACTTGTTGGCGAGCTGGTTGTCGGCGGGTTGGCCGTCGGCCAGGGAGTCAGCAGGGGAGGAGGACATCGGCTTGCAAGGCGTTACGACTTCGCGGCGCCCCGGGCGGGCCCGCATTGGTCGCGGCCGGACGCCTGGGAGAGAATGAGCCGCCGATTCTAAAGGGGGCGCCATCCCGGCGCCCGGGCGCAGGCAGAGGGCAAGGACAGTGCGGGGACGGGAGGAGCCGATGGCCAGCAAGGCAAGCAGCGGACGTACGTCGGGCGACGCGCCGCGACGCCCGGCCGACCCCTCTCGCAACGCGCGCGACACGCGCGAGGCCTCGACGCAGCCGGCGAGCACCCAGCCCATGAGCACCCAGCCGCTGCCCACGCAGCCCGCCTGGGAGGAAACCCGCCTGGATGCGCGCACGGTCGAGGCGCCGCGGCTGATCGATGCCCAGCGCCGCTTCGACGTCTGCCATGTCGGCCTGGTGCTGCGCGCGGTGCTGGGCGTGCAGCTGGTGCTGTCGCTCGGACTGGCGCTGATGTCGGAGACGCTGGCGCAATGGGCCTGGGCCATGGGCGGCGCGTCCGTCGCCGCCTTGAGCGCGGTGCTGGCCTGGCTGCTGATCGTGTGCGCCGCCAAGCGGCTGCTGGCGCGGCTGCCCGAGTGGGCGCAATGGACGCTGCCGATCGCGCTGGGGGCCGCCTGCGCCCACGGCGGCGCGCTGCTGCTGGAGGCGGTGGAGCTGGGGCACCTGGGCGCCTTGCCGCGCGTGGCCGCGGCGCTCACCGGCGGGCTCGCGGCCGGCGTGCTGCTGGGCTGGCTGAAGCTGCGCGAACGCGCCCAGGCGCCGGCCGACGCGCTGGCCCGGCTGGTCGAGCTGCAATCGCGGATCCGGCCGCACTTCCTCTTCAACACGCTGAACACGGCGATCGCGCTGGTGCGCGTCGATCCCAACCGCGCCGAGGAGGTGCTGGAGGACCTGGCCGAGCTGTTCCGCGTCGCGCTGGCGGACGCCGGCCCGACGGCCGAGGGCGTGCGCCTGGACCAGGAGGTCGAGCTGGCGCGGCGCTACCTCGCGATCGAGCAGCTGCGTTTCGGCGACCGCCTGCGCGTGCACTGGCAGCTCGATCCGCATGCGGCCGACGCGCGCGTGCCGCCGCTGCTGCTGCAGCCGCTGGTGGAGAACGCGGTGCGTCACGGCATCGAGCCCAACGACCAGGGCGGCGACGTCGACATCGTGACCCGCGCGCGCGGCAGCGAGGTCGAGATCCGCGTCGTCAACACGGTCGGGTTGCCGTCGCGCGCCCAGGGGCATGGCCTGGCGCTGCGCAACGTGCGGCAGCGGTTGCGCCTGATGCACGACGTGGCGGCGCGGCTGGAGGCCGGGCCGGGCGAGGGCCGCTTTGTCGTGCGCATCGTGATGCCGCGCTGACGGGCGACGCGATGACGCGATCACACGACCGGAGCTGAACCGGAACGGGAACGAGGACAGGGAAGGAAGACATGCTGACGCATCCGCCGCTGAGGGTCTTGATCGTCGATGACGAGCCGCTGGCGCGGCTGCGGCTGCGGGGCCTGGTCGAGGCCAACGAGGAGCCGCGCGCCGAGGTTGCCGCCGAGGCCGGCAGCGGCGAGCAGGCGCTGGCCTGGCTCAAGGACCATGCCTGCGACCTGATCCTGCTCGACGTGCAGATGCCGGGCCTGGACGGCCTGGGCCTGGCGCAGGCGCTGCGCGGCCGGCCCTTCGCGCCGGCGATCGTGTTCGTGACGGCCCATGCGCAGCACGCGCTGCAGGCCTTCGAGCTGGAGGCGCTGGACTACCTGACCAAACCGGTGCGGCGTGAGCGGCTGCAGGCCAGCCTCGCGCGGGCGGCGCAGCGCCTGGACGAACGCGCGGCCGCGAAGGCGCGCGAGGCGGGCGCGCCGCACGGCCCGGGCGCCGCGCCGGCCGCCGAGGCGCCCGTCATCAACATCACCGAACGCGGCCGCCTGCTGCGGGTGCCGCTGGCGGAGGTCCTCTACTTCAAGGCCGAGCTCAAGTACCTGACGCTGCGCACCGCCACGCAGAGCCATGTGATGGACGGGTCCCTGAGCGAGCTGGAGCAGCGCCTGGGCGACCGCTTCCTGCGCGTGCACCGCAATGCGCTGGTCGCGAAGGCGGCGGTGCGCGAGCTCGAGCGCCACGTGCCCACCGACGGGCCGGCGGATGGCGACGGCGACAACGGCGGCGAACTCGGCTGGGCGGTCCGCATCGCCCACGTCAACGAATGGCTGGCCGTGTCGCGCCGCCAGGTCGCCGCGGTGCGGGAGGCGCTGGCCGGCCAGCGCTGAGGCGATCCTCAGCCGGTGTTGCGCAGCCCCGCCGCGATGCCGTTGATCGACAGGTGGATGCCGCGCTGCACGCGTTCCAGCCGCGGGTCCTCGGCGCGCTTCTCGGCCGGGATGGCGCGGTAGCGGCGCATCAGCTCGACCTGCAGGTGGTTCAGCGGATCGATGTAGGGGAAGCGGTGCTCGATGGAGCGCGCCAGCGCCGGGTTGGCCGCGAGCCGGTCGTTCTCGCCGGTGATCAGCGCCAGCGCCGCCTCGGTGCGGGCGAACTCGGTCTCGATCGCGCCGAAGATCTTCTTGCCCAGGCGCTTGTCCTCCACCAGCTCCAGGTAGCGGCGGGCGATGTCCAGGTCGGCCTTGGCCAGCACCATGTCCAGGTTGGACAGCAGGGTGCGGAAGAAGGGCCACTGCTTGTACATGCGCTTGAGCAGCGCGAGCTTTTCGTCGCGGCCCGCCTTGTCCTTGCCCAGGAACTCCTGGATGCCCGAGCCGAAGCCGCACCAGCCCGGCAGCGTGATGCGCGACTGGCCCCAGCTGAAGCCCCAGGGAATGGCGCGCAGGTCCTCGATCGCGCGGGTCGCCTTGCGCGACGCCGGCCGCGAGCCGATGTTGAGCTCGGCGATCTCGCGGATCGGGGTCGTCGCGAAGAAGAAGTCGGCAAAGCCCGGCGTGTCGTAGACCAGGCCGCGATAGGCCGCGAAGCTGCTGTCGGACAGCGCCTGCGCCGCGTCCATGAAGGCCTTGGGCGCCGGCTTGGTCGGATGCAGCAGCGTGGCCTCCAGCGTCGCGGCGACCAGCGTCTCCAGGTTGCGCCGGCCGATCTCCGGATTGGCGTACTTGGAGTTGATGACCTCGCCCTGCTCGGTCAGGCGGATCTGGCCGTTCACCGTGCCGGGCGGCTGGGCCAGGATGGCCTGGTAGCTCGGGCCGCCGCCGCGACCCACCGTGCCGCCGCGACCATGGAACAGGCGCAGCGTCAGCGGGCCCTGGGCGCGCAGCTCGTCGAACAGCTGCACCAGCGCGATCTCCGCGCGGTACAGCTCCCAGCTGCTGGTGAAGACGCCGCCATCCTTGTTGGAGTCGGAGTAGCCCAGCATGATGTCCTGCTCGCCGCCGGAGCGGCGCACCAGCGCCGCCATGCCGGGCAGCTCGTAGAAGCCGCGCATGATGCCGGGCGCGTTGCGCAGGTCGGCGATGGTCTCGAACAGCGGCACGACGATCAGGTCGCTGACCGCCTCGCCATCGAGCGTGCCGCGCAGCAGCCCGACTTCCTTGAGCAGCAGCTGGACCTCGAGCAGGTCGCTGACGTCCTCGGTGTGCGAAATGATGTAGTGGCGCAGGGCCTCGCGGCCGAAGCGCTTGAGCGACTCGCGCGCGGTCTCGAAGATCGCCAGCTCGCCCAGGGTGCGCTCGCTGTAGTCGGCGCCCAGCACGCGCAGCGGGCGCGTCTGGTTGAGCAGGTCCACCAGCAGCGCGCGGCGCTCCATCTCGCCCAGCGCCGAATAGTCCTCGCAGACGCGCGCGGTCTTGAGCAGCTCGACGACGGTGAGCTCATGCTGGTCGCTGCTCTGGCGCAGGTCCAGGGTGGCCAGGTGGAAGCCGAAGACCTGCACCGCCCGCATCAGCGGCTTGAGCCGCGGCGCGATCAGCGCATGGGCATGGTGGCTTTCCAGCGAGGACTGGATCACGCGCAGGTCCGCCAGCAGGTCCTCGGGCGTCAGGTACGGGTCCTGCGGCGCGACCGCGTGGCGCAGCGCCTCGGTACCGGTCAAGGCCTGCAGCGTCGCGGCCAGCCGCGCATACATGCCGGTCAGCGCGCGCCGGTAGGGCTCGTCCATGCGGTGCTCGTTCTGGTCGGGGCTGCGCTCGGCCAGCGCCTGCATCGCCGGCGTCACGCCCGCCAGCCGCAGCGAGATCGACAGCTCCGCGCCCAGCTCGTGCAGCTCGGTCAGGTAGTGGCGCAGCGCCAGCTCGCTCTGGCGGCGCAGCGCCAGCCGCATCGTGTCGGCGGTGACATTGGGATTGCCGTCGCGATCGCCGCCGATCCACTGGCCCATGCGCAGGAAGGGTGCCACCTCCTCGCCGGGCAGCGCCTCCTCGAGCTCGGTGTAGAGCTTGGGGATCTCGCGCAGGAAGGTCGCGTGGTAGTAGCTCAGCGCGTTCTCGATCTCGTCGGCGACGGTCAGCTTCGAGTAGCGCAGCATGCGCGTCTGCCACAGCTGCGTGACGCGGGCGCGGATCAGGTGCTCGTTGGCGGCCTTCTCGCGCTCGGTGTGCAGCCGGTCGCGGGCGCCGACCAGCTCGGCGATCGCCCGCTCCGCGTCCAGGATGCTCTTGCGCTGCACCTCGGTCGGATGGGCCGTCAGCACCGGTGACACGAAGCCGTTCTCCAGCGTGCGCGCGACCTCGGCCGGCCGCACGCCAGCGTCGAAGAGCCGCTCCAGCGCATAGGCGAGCGAGCCGGGCTGGAGCGAGCCGTCGCGGTCGTGCACCTCGCGGCGGCGCACGTGGTGGCGGTCCTCCGCGATGTTGGCCAGGTGCGAAAAGTAGCTGAAGGCGCGGATCACGCTGACCGTCTGCTCGCCCGAGAGGCTCTTGAGCAGCTTGTCCATCTGCTTGCCGGCCTGCGCATCCCGCTTCAGGCGGAAGGCCACCGACAGCTGCCGCACGCGCTCCACCAGTTCGTAGGCCTCGCGGCCCTCCTGCTCCCGGATCACCTCGCCCAGGATGCGGCCCAGCAGGCGGATGTCGTCCATCAGCGGCTGGTTCTTGTCCTTGACGATCTGGATCGAGCGCGTGGTGGCCTTGGCGTTGCCGGCCTTCTCGGCCTTCTTTGAGGCGGGCGTGGCGGCGGCCTTGGCACGCGGGGTCGAGGACGGCTTGGCGGCGGAACGGGCGGCGGGGCGGGCGGGGCGGGGAGCGGTACTGGCGGGCATGGTGGCGTCAGGAGTTCGTCAGAGACCGGAGGGGTGAGCGGAGACTGGTGATGTAACGGAGTTACCTCCGGTTCACTTTAGCAGTTTCTCCGTGCGCGGCCCGCACGGCGGCGTGGCGCGGACGCCGCGACTCGCTCCGGGATCGCGCAAGCGACGCTTCGCGGCAAGCGGTGGTCCCCGGGGCGGGGAGAAACGCCGTGCCTGCTCGGCTAGCATCCCGCCTCATGAACCAAGAATTCGTGATCGCCACGCGCGAGAGCCGGCTGGCGTTGTGGCAGGCCGAACATGTGCAGGCCCTGCTGCGCGCACGGGGGTTGGCGGTGCGGCTACTGGGCATGACCACCCGAGGCGACCAGATCCTGGATCGCACCCTGTCCAAGGTCGGCGGCAAGGGCCTGTTCGTCAAGGAGCTGGAAACGGCGCTGGAGGACGGTCGCGCCCAGCTCGCGGTGCACTCGCTCAAGGACGTGCCGATGGAGCTGCCGGCGGGCTTCGTGCTCGCCGCGGTGCTGGAGCGCGAGGATCCGCGCGACGCGCTGGTGTCCTCGAAGTACGACAGCCTCGCCGCGCTGCCGCAGGGTGCCTGCGTCGGCACCTCCAGCCTGCGCCGCGTGACGCAGCTGAAGAACATGCGGCCGGACCTGCGCATCGAGCCGGTGCGCGGCAACCTCGACACGCGGCTGCGCAAGCTCGACGAGGGCCAGTACGACGCGATCGTCCTGGCCGCCGCCGGCCTCAAGCGCCTGCAACTCGAGGGCCGGATCCGCCAGTACTTCGGCGTCGACGAGATGATCCCGTGCGCCGGACAGGGCGCGCTGGGCATCGAGATCCGCGCCGGGCAGGCGCCCCTGGCCGAGCACCTGGCCGCCCTGGCGCACGCGCCCACCTGGCTGGCCGCGGCCGCCGAACGCGCGGTGTCGCGCGAGCTCGGCGGCAGTTGCTCGATGCCGCTGGCCGCGCACGCGGTCTGGGCGGCTGACGGCCGGCTGACGCTGTCCGCCGCCCTGGGGCACCCGACCCAGCCGGAGCGGGCCCTGCTGCGGGCGGAGGCGGCCGCGACCGTGTCCGACCTGGACCAGGCCGAAGGCTTGGGCGTCGCCGCCGCGAACGCGCTGCGCGAGCGGGGCGCCGCCGAGTACCTGAAGGAAGCCTGATGCCGGGCGAGGTCGCCCCGGTCCGACTGCTGCTGACCCGTCCCCGGGCCCAGGCCGACGACTGGGTCCGGCGGATGGCGGCGCTGGACGTGCCCACCGCCTCGCTGCCGCTGATCGACATCGCCCCCGCCGCCGATCCCGCCGATCTGGCGCAGGCGTGGTCGGCGCTGCCGGCGACGGACCTGGCGATGTTCGTCAGCCCCAATGCCGTCGAGCACTTCTTCGACCGGCGCCGCGCGGACGGCGGCCAGGACGCATGGCCCGACCGGACCTGGGCCGCCACGGTGGGCCCCGGCAGCGCGCGCGCGCTGGTCGAGCGCGGCGTGCCCGCGGCCCGGATCGTCCAGCCGCCGGCCGAGGCGGACAGCCTGGATTCGGAGCATCTCTGGCCGGAACTCTGCCGGGTCGCCGGCGCGGACTGGACCGGCCGCCGGGCGCTGCTGGTGCGCGGCGATGGCGGGCGGGAATGGCTCGGCGACCGCCTCCGCGAAGCGGGCGCGGCGGTGTCGGCCGTGAGCGTCTACCGCCGCGCCTGTCCCGTCCTCGATGCGCCGGGGCGCCGCCTGCTGCGCGAGGCGCTCGAGGCGCCCGACCGCCATGTCTGGCTCTTCAGCAGCTCGGAGGCCATCGGCCACCTGGATTCCCTCGAACAGGGGACGCGCGATCCCGCCGCCCCTCCGTCCGACCCCCTGCCCATGCCCGCCGACTGGGGGCGGGTGAGGGCACTCGCGACCCATGAGCGGATCGCCGCTCGTGCGCGGGCCCTCGGGGTGGGGCATGTGGTTTTGGTGCGACCCGACGCGGCGGCCGTCGCGGCCGGGTTCCGGATGCTGTCAGGGTCCACCCTAGAATCGCCGACGTGAGCGAGACCAACACCCCAGCGGCCGACGTTTCGTCGCCCCACAAGCCCGTCCGGCAATCCGGCGCCACGCTGACCCAGGCCGTCGTGGCCGGCGTCGGCCTCGTGGCCCTGCTGGCCCTCGGCCTGGCCTGGCAGAGCCAGCAGCGGCTCAAGCAGGTCGAACAGGAACTCGTCCGGCGCCAGGACAGCAGCCAGAGCGAGGCCAACATCGCCCGCGACCAGGCGCGCCAGGCCCAGGACCTGAGCCGCGACACGGCGGCCAAGGTCGCGCTGCTCGACGCGCGGCTGGCCGAGGTGGCGGTCCAGCGCGAGCAGCTCGAGGGGCTGATGCAGTCGATGAACCGGTCGCGCGACGAGAACGTCGTCGGCGATATCGAGGCCTCGCTGCGGGTCGCGATGCAGCAGGGCACGATCACCGGCAGCGCCGAGCCGCTGGTGGCCGCGCTGCGCCAGGCCGACGAGCGGCTGGCGCGCTACAAGCAGCCGCGCCTGGAGGGCGTGCGCCGCGCCGTCACGCGGGACCTGGAACGGATCAAGGCGGTCAGCGTCGTCGACGTCTCGACGCTGACGATCAAGCTCGACGAGGTGGTGCGCCAGGTCGACGACCTGCCGCTGCTGGCCGTGGCCCAGCCCGGCCGCGAAGGCGGGCCGCCGCCGCAGGCCTCGGCCAGCGCGGCGGCGGTGAAGCCGGTCGCGGCGCGCCGGCCGGCGTCCTCGGCGTCGCTCGCCGCCGCCGACGGCGAGCCGGGCTGGTGGTCGCGCCTGTGGGACCAGGCCGGCGAGCGCTGGACCCACTTGTCGGGCGAAGTCTGGCGCGAGGCCCGCGGGCTGCTGCGCGTGACGCGCATCGATCATCCGGAGGCGGCCCTGATCGCGCCGGAGCAGGCCTTCTTCCTGCGCGAGAACTTGAAGCTCAGACTGCTCAACGCCCGCCTGGCACTGCTGAGCCGGCAGTTCGACACCGCGCAGGTCGACCTGCGCGAGGCGCAGGCGATGCTGGACCGCTACTTCGACGCGCGTTCGCGCAAGCTGTCCCAGACGGTGGAGCTGCTGCGCCAGGTGCAGGGCCAGTCCCGCCAGGTCAGCGTGCCGCGACCCGACGACACGCTTGCCGCGCTGAGCGCGGTGGCCCGCTGAGGAGATCGCCATGCGGATGGTGATCTGGCTGGTGCTGCTGTTCGTCGCGGCCGTGGTCGCGGCGCTGACGCTGGGCAACAACGACGGCCTGGCCAGTTTCTACTGGCGCGGCTGGCGGATGGACCTGTCGCTCAACCTGTTCCTGCTGCTGCTGGTGGCGGGCTGCTTCGCGCTGATGACACTGATGCAGACGCTGGATGCGCTGCTGACGCTGCCCAAGCGCGCGCGGCTCTGGCGCATGGCCCAGCGGGAGCGCAGCGCGCAGGTCGCGCTGCGCGAGGCCTGGGCCGAGTATTTCGGCGCGCGCTACAGTCGCGCCCAGAAGGCGGCGCAACGCGCGCTCAACATCCAGTCGCAGACGCCGGACCTGGCGCAGGACGGCGCGTTCATGGCGCTGGCGCACCTGGTGGCCGCGCAGAGCGCGCACAAGCTGCAGGACCGGCGCAACCGCGACGAGCACCTGCGCCAGGCGCTGCAGGTGGCGGCGACCTCGGCCGGCGCGCGGGTGCAGGAAGAGGGCGCCCGGCTGCTGGCGGCCGAATGGGCGCTCGACGACCGGGACGCGCCGCGCGCGCTCGGCCTGCTGGGCGAACTGACCCCCGGCGTGGCGCGCCGCACCCAGGCGCTGCGGCTGAAGCTGCAGGGCAGCCGGCTGGCGCATCAGCCGCTGGAGGCGCTGCGCACCGCGCGCCTGCTGGCCAAGCACCAGGGCTTCTCGAAGTCGGCGGCGCAGGGGCTGTTGCGCTCGCTGGCCTGCGAGGCGCTGGAGACCGCACGCGACATCGATCAGCTGCGCGCCGTCTGGCAGCAGCTGGATGCGTCGGACCGGCGCGACGTGTTCGTCGCCGCGCGTGCGGCGAATTGCGCGGCGGCCCTGGGCGCGCCCGAGGATGGCCGCGGCTGGCTGCGTCCGTTCTGGGAAGCGATCACGGAGCAGGGCGCCGATGAGCGCCAGGCCCTGGCCGAGGCGCTGGTGCTGTGCACGCCGGGGCTGGGCCCCGAATGGCTGCAGCGCCTGGAGGGCGCGGTGCAGCGTTTCCCGCGCGACGGCACGATGGCGCTGGCCCTGGGCCACGCGCTGGCGGAGCGCCAGCTGTGGGGCAAGGCGCGCCTGATGCTGGAGCAGGCGGCGGAGGACCGGGAACTGTCCGTCGCCGCGCGTCGCCGCAGCTGGCTGCGCCTGGCGGAGATGGCCGACCAGGACGACGACGGCGAGCGCCGCGCCCGCTGCTTCGAGGCAGCGGCGCGTCTGGGTTGAAGCACCGCGACCGGTCGCCCGAAGGATTTTTCGGGGAGATTCTTGCGGACCTCCAAAAACGCATGCTATAGTCGCAGTCTTTCAGCGGCTGTAGCTCAGTTGGATAGAGTACTTGGCTACGAACCAAGGGGTCGTGGGTTCGAATCCTGCCAGCCGCGCCAGAAAAACTGTTGAATCCCAGGGCAACCGAAGATTCGGCAACAAAGAAGAAGCAACAACAAAAACCTGGAATCGCTTCCACGACGGCGGTTCCTGATCAGTAAAAGTCGTGCGGCTGTAGCTCAGTTGGATAGAGTACTTGGCTACGAACCAAGGGGTCGTGGGTTCGAATCCTGCCAGCCGCGCCAAATCGAAAGGCCAGTGTTGAAAAACACTGGCCTTTTTCTTTGCCTGATTCATTTCCGCCCTGCGCTTGTTTGCCCAAGACCGTTCCTGAATACCGGCCGGATACCCGGGCCGGTTATCCGGTGCGAATATCGTCCGCGTCGGATAAACCCGGCGGCATACTCGTCGCCCCGGCCGCGGGACCGGGCATCGCCGGCGTGCGAGAGAGTTTCGGCGCCGGCATCGGCCACGCCAGCCCATCCTGCATGAAGAAGTTGCGCCGCGCCTGATGCTGCGGGTGCAGGGGCGCCTCGGAGGCCGTCAGCACGGGCGCGACGCAGGCATCGCTGTCCTCGAACACCGCGGCCCAATGCGCCAGCGGCTGTTCGCGGATCAGCGCCGCCACCCGCTCGCGCAGCGCCGGCCACTGGCTCGGATCGTCCTGCGCCGGGACCGGCGTCAGGCCCAGGCGCTCCATCAGTTCGTGGTGGAAGGGCGCCTCGATGGCGCCCAGCGACAACCAGCGCCCATCGGCGCATTCGAAGCTGTCGTAGAAATGCGAGCGATGCAGGAAGAAGTTGCGTTCCGGGTCCTCGTCCCATCGGCCGCCCGCGCGCAGCGCCTGGATCAGCGTCCCCATGTAGCCGACGCCGTCGATGATCGCGGCGTCCACGACCTGGCCCCGACCGGAGCGACGCGACTCCCAGAGTGCGCACATCAGCCCGAACAGCATCGTCAACGCGCCGCCGCCGACGTCGCCCAGCAAGGTGGCCGGCAGCGCAGGCGCCTGCCCCGGCCGACCCGCGAAAGGCATCAGCCCGCTGAGCGCCACGTAGTTGATGTCATGGCCAGCGGTGCGCGCCAGCGGGCCGGTCTGGCCCCAGCCGGTCAGCCGCGCGTAGACCAGCCTTGGATGCGCCGCCAGCAGCGTGTCGGGACCCAGCCCCAGCCGCTCCATCACGCCGGGCCGGAAGCCCTCGATCAGCGCATCGGCCTGCGCGATCAGCTCCCGCACCCTCGCCAGACCCAGCGCTGATTTCAGGTCCGCCTGCACCACCTGCTTGCCGCGGTTCAGCGCGGCGCCGCCGCCAAGACGCTGCTCGCCGCCGGGTCGCTCCACCACGGTGACGGTCGCACCGAAGTCCGCCAGCACCAGCCCCGCGAAGGGCGCCGGCCCGATGCCCGCGAACTCGACGATCTTCAATCCGGCCAAGGGGCCGCTGCCGGTTTCCGTCGTGTCGCTCATGCCTCGGTGCCTCCGGGGGGATGGGTCGCGACACCATACCGCGTTCGCGCGCGGGGCTCCGTCGTCCCTCGCGCGGCCACCGTGGAAGGGCGACACAATCCAACCCCATGAGCAAGGCATTCACCAAGGAAAACGACGCCGCCCCGGACGACGACGAGGACGACGGCCCCTCGCTGCCGGCGCTGCCCAAGGGCTCTCGCAACTACATGACGCCGGCGGGCTACGCGCGCTTGCGGGCGGAGTTCATGCAGCTGCTCGATGTCGAGCGGCCCAAGATCGTCGAGACCGTCTCCTGGGCCGCGAAGAACGGCGATCGTTCCGAGAACGGGGACTACCTCTACGGCAAGAAGCGCTTGCGCGAGATCGACCGCCGGCTGCGCTTCCTGACCAAGCGGCTGGACATCGCGGAAGTCGTCGATCCCAGCGCGCACCACGGCAGCGACCAGGTCTTCTTCGGCGCGACGGTGACCTATGCCAATGCCAAGGGGGAAGAGCGCACCATCACCATCATGGGCATCGACGAGGCGGATAGCCTCGCGGGCGAGGTGAGCTGGGTGTCGCCGATCGCGCGCACGCTGCTCAAGGCGCGCGAGGGCGACGAACTGCAGCTGGTTACGCCGGTCGGCGTCGAGACGATCGAGGTCGTCGAAGTCCGTTATCCAAAGCCCGGCGCCTGACTCGCGGCCGTCGGCCGAAAGCGGAGGCATGCGGGCCTTGGGGCCCGCATGCTCCGATTGCCGCGCGCTTGGTCAGGGCGCGATCACGGCTTGACGCGCCAGACCCGCATCACCGCGCTCGAGCGCTTGAGCGTGCGCAGGGTGTCGGCCAGATGCAGCCGGTCACGCACCGCGAGCAGCAGCGTCATTTCCGCCGTCTCCCGCTGCTGCGAGTCGTCGCTCATGGCGATGTGGGTGATGTCGGCCTCGGCGCTGCTGACCGCCGTCGCGATCTGCGCGAGCACGCCCTTGCCGTTGCGCATCAGCACGCCGACTTCAGCCTCGAAGCTGCGCGTCAGTTCCTCGGCCCAGCCGACCGCGATCCAGTGCTCGCTGTCGCGCTGGAACAGCCGCCGGCCCACCGAGCATTCCGCGGTGTGCACCACCAGGCCCTCGCCGCGGCCCAGGTAGCCCTTGATGTCGTCGCCGGGGATCGGCCGGCAGCAGGTGGCCAGCCGCACCGACGCGCCTTCGCTGCCGTCCAGCAGCACCTGGCCCTGGGCCGGTGCGTCGTCGGTGGCGAAGCGGCCCATCGTCAGCAGCACCGCGTCCGGGCGCTGTCCCTGGTCGGACAGGGTGCGCGCCAGCTTCTTGGCCACGATGGTGGCGATCTTGCGGCCCAGGCCGATCTCGACGAGCAGTTCATCGACATGGCGGTTGCCGGCCCAGCGCGCCAGGTCTTGCCACAGCGCGGCGGCGGCCTCGTCCTCTTCCTTCAGGCTGGGCAGTGCCAGGCCCTCGGCGCGCAGCGCCTGGGCCAGCATCTTGTGGCCGAGCTCGCGCGATTCCTCCTGCTCCAGGTTCTTCAGGAAATGGCGGATCTTGGAGCGCGCACGTCCGGTGCGCACGAAGCTCAGCCAGGCCGGATTGGGACGAGCGCCCGCGGCGGTCACGATCTCGATCACGTCGCCGCTGCGCAGCTCGGTGCGCAGCGGCACCGGCTCGCCGTTGACCTTGGCGGCGACGCAGTGGTCGCCGACGTCCGAGTGGATCGCGTAGGCGAAGTCCACCGGCGTCGCGCCCTTGGGCAGCGCCATGATCTTGCTCTTGGGCGTGAACACGTAGACCGCGTCGGGGAACAGGTCGATCTTGACGTGCTCGAGGAACTCGGTCGCGTCGCGGGTCTCGTCCTGGATGTCCAGCAGCGACTGCAGCCAGCGCGAGCCCAGCTGCTGCGCGCCCTTGGCGTCGCCCTTGCTCTTGTAGAGCCAGTGCGCGGCCACGCCTTTCTCGGCGACCATGTGCATCGCCTCGGTCCGCATCTGGAATTCCACCGGCGTGCCCAGCGGGCTGACCAGCGTCGTGTGCAGCGACTGATAGCCGTTGGGCTTGGGGATGGCGATGTAGTCCTTGAATCTGCCTGGCTGCGGCTTGTAGAGCTGGTGCAGCACGCCCAGCGACCAGTAGCACTGGGGCAGGTCCTGCACGATCACGCGGAAGCCGAAGATGTCGCTGACCTGCGCGAAGCTCAGGTGTTTCTCGCGCATCTTCTTGTAGATGCTGAACAGCGTCTTCTCGCGGCCCTGGATCTCGACGCGCAGGTTGGCCTCGGAGAAGGCCTTCTGGACGTCGCGTTCAATGCGCGCGACCAGGTCGCGGCGGTGGCCGCGCGCCTTCGTCACGGCCTTGGCCAGCGCCCCGTGGCGCCACGGATGGATGTACTGGAAGGAGAGTTCCTGCAGCTCGCGGTAGATCTCGTTGAGGCCCAGCCGGTGGGCGATCGGCGCGTAGATGTCCAGGGTCTCGCGGGCGATGCGGCGGCGCTTGTCGAAGGCCATGTGCTGCATCGTGCGCATGTTGTGCAGCCGGTCGGCCAGCTTGATCAGGATCACGCGCACGTCGCGCGCCATCGCCAGCAGCATCTTGCGGAAGCTCTCGGCCTGCGATTCCTCGCGCGTCGAGAACTGCAGCTTGTCCAGCTTGGTCAGGCCGTCGACCAGTTCCGCCGTCGGCGCCTCGAAGCGCTCGATCAGCTCCGTCTTGGTGACGCCGCAGTCCTCCATCGCGTCATGCATCAGCGCGGCCATGATGGCCTGCGCGTCCAGGCGCCAGTCGGCGCACAGCCCGGCCACCGCGATCGGATGGGTGATGTAGGGCTCGCCGCTGGCGCGGAACTGGCCCAGGTGGGCCTCGTCGGCGAACTTGTAGGCCTCCCGGATGCGCTTGACGTCCGCCTTGGGCAGGTAATGCAGGCGGTCCACGAGCGCGTCGAAGGACGACGCCTCGGCGGCCGTGTCCGGCGCGGTTCGTGAACCGGCCAGGCCCGTCAGGCCGGGGATGTGAGCGGTGGCGAAGGAGCGGAGACCCATGCGTGGAAATTTAACCGATGGCAGCAGGGGTTTCCGACGAGTGGACTTGAGCCTCCAGGCGCCCGCGCGTCGCCAGACTGAGGGTTTTCACCTATCAAGAAAGTGCGATTCCCTGGAATCGAGGCCTAAAGTCCGGAGATCGCCCGCCGATAAACCGAACATGCCCTGAAGGGGCTTCGACCCGGAATGCGCTCCGGGCCCGGCGTCCGCTGGCCGAAATGTGCGGAAACCTCCTGGGAGGCTCGCCATGATTGCTGCCCTGAACAACATAACGACATCGAATGGTCCCGGTGCGACCACCGGGCAGTCGGCACGCGTGCGCGAAGCCGATGATCCCTCGACCACCTCGCAGGCCGAGGCGTCCGCCGTGGTGAGCCTGTCGCCGCAGGCGGCGAGCCTGGCGGCGTCGGGCGCCGCCGCGCCGGCCCAGGCGGCGACCGGTCCGGCCACGGCCGTGCAGACCGCGACCTCGCAGCCCGTGACCGCCGCGCCGCCCACCCAGCCCGCCGCGACGCAGACCGTGTCCCTGGCGGCCGAGGAGCCGGAGAAATTCCCCGAGCCGATCAGCCTGGTGCCCAACCTGGTCTACGCCGAGGCCGATTCGGACCAGAACGGCGTCATCTCGCCGGCCGAGCGCCGGGCCTACGACGTCGTCCATCCGACCCTGGGCCAGCGCGCGGCGGACGTGCCGCCCAAGCGCGTCGTCGACGCCGAGCTGCGCGAGTACACCGCCATCGCCAACAAGCAGTTCTGATCCACGGGGAGCTTCGCTCCAAAGGGGGGCTCGTCGAGACCTCCCCCTTCCGAGGGCCCTCCTCAGTCGGGTAGGCAGTGCGCGTTCCAGCGCGCAAAGTTGACTCCATCGCGGCCTCACCGGCCGCTGCGCGTTCAAGGAGTCAGCCATGCACTTCGCCGAAGTCGAGACCGGGGACTACCGCATCTATGCCGGGGCGATCGAGCGCCCGCGCCAGTTCGGCTATGTGGCCGCGGTCGTGGTGATGCGGGTCGAGGGCACGCCGGCGCTGAACAAGCGCGAGGCCTTCCGCGACGAGAACCTGGCCGGCGGCTACGGCTGGGCGACGCCGGCCGAGGCGCTGCGCTTCGCGATCAGCGCAGGCAAGGAAGCGGTGATGTGCCGCATCGGGATGTACGCATGAAGGCCGACGCGCTGTTCGAGGACTTCCTCGCCACGCTCCCCCGCGTGACCGCGCCAGCGGCCCAGCGTGAGCGGGCGATTGCCGGCCCGGCGCCCGTGGCTCAAGCGGCTCAACCCGTGCTTCGTCGCGCGAGACCCGCCGCGCCCTTGGTTCACCGCCGCGCCCCCGCTATCGTGCGGGCATGTCGACCCCGGTCCTTCCCGCCCACCCGCCCGAACCGGCGCATCCGGCCTGGCACGGCTTCGTCTCCTACCTGACGCCGCAGCGGGTCCTGCTGGCGCTCGCGCTGGCCACCGTCTTCGCGCTGGCGCTGCAACCGATCTTCATCACGCCCTTCCCGGTGCTGCTGGGACGGACGATGTTCGTCGGCATGCTGGCGCTGCTGGCCTTTTCGGCGGCCGGCCAGTGGCCGCGCCGGCTGCCGCGCTGGTGGGCGCGCTGGCTGTTCCAGGTGGTCGTGGTCGCGGCGGCCGTGCCGCTGGCCACCCTGGCGGTCTACATGGTCGCCGTCGGTGGCGACTTCTCCAGCTTCGTCGAGTCCGAATCCCGGATACTCGGCTTTCTCTGGATTGCCGGTTCCGGCCTGGTCGTCGGCCCGCTGCTGGCCATGGGCGCGCTGTACCGCCAGCGCGATGCCGAAGCCCGCAGCCAGGCGCTCAGCTTCGAACTGGAGCGCAGCGAGCTGGAACGCCAGGCGCTGGACGCCCGGCTGCGCCTGCTGCAGGCCCAGGTCGAGCCGCATTTCCTGTTCAACACCCTGGCCAATATCCGGGCGCTGGTGGAAACCGGCTCGCCGCAGGCGGCGCCGGTGCTGCGTAGCCTGATCGCCTACCTGCGCGCCGCGATGCCGCGTTTGCAGGGCGACGCGACCACGCTGTCGGACGAACTGTCCCTGGTGCGCGCCTACCTCGAGTTGATGCACCTGCGCATGCCGGACCGACTGGACTTCTTCGTGGACCTGCCGCCCGAGCTCGGCAGCCTGCGCTTCCCGCCGATGGCGCTGCTGACGCTGGTCGAGAACGCGGTGCGCCACGGCATCGACCCGAGCGAGGAGGGCGGTCGCATCGAGGTCGGCGGCGAGCGCGTCGACGACCAGGTGCGGCTGTGGGTCAGCGACACCGGCGTCGGCATGACGCAGGCGATGGGCAGCGGCACCGGGCTGCGCAACCTGCGTGAGCGTCTGACGCTGTTCTACGGCCTGGGCGCGGCCTTGGCGCTCACCGAGAATCGCCCGCACGGCATGCGCGCCGAACTGACTTTCACCCCCGCCACGAGATGAGTGCCGCAGCCTCCCCCGCACCGACCGCCCTGATCGCCGACGACGAACCGCTGCTGCGCGACAGCCTGCAACGCAGCCTCGCGCTGCTGTGGCCGGAACTGCGCGTCGTCGCGCAGGCGCGCAACGGCCGCGAGGCGGTGGAGATGTTCGAGCTTCACCGGCCCGACATCGCCTTCCTCGACGTCCACATGCCGGGCGTCAACGGCATGGAGGCAGCGCGGCAGATCGCGCGTCAGGCGCAGGTGGTGTTCGTCACCGCCTTCGAGGAATACGCGCTGCAGGCCTTCGAACGCGGCGCGATCGACTACCTGGTCAAGCCGGTCGACGAGGCGCGGCTGGCCGACACGATCGGGCGCTTGAAGGAGCGGCTCGGCGGTCGTCCGGGGCTGGGGGCCGCGCACCCGGCGGCGCTCGAGGCGGTGATCGATGAACTCTCGCGCCGGATGGCGCGTGCGCCGGCGCTCTCCGTGCCCGCCGGCGGCGCGCTGGCGGCCGACACCGGCCCGCTGCAGTGGATACGCGCCTCGGTCGGCTCGACGCTGAAGCTGATTCCGGTCGACGAGATCCTGTTCCTGCGCTCGGACGAGAAGTACACGCTGGTGGTCTCCGCCGAAGGCGAGGCGCTGATCCGCACGCCGATCCGCGAACTGATCGAGCGGCTGGATCCGCAGCGCTTCGTGCAGGTCCACCGGTCGGTGGTCGTGAACCTGCATGCGATCAGCCACGTCACCCGCGGCCCCAACGAAACGGCGGATCTCCACCTGAAGGCCCGCCCCGAAGTGCTGCCGGTCAGCCGCAGTTACCTGCATCTGTTCCGGCAGATGTAGCGCGCCGGGGTCCGGCGCGAGGTCGACGCGAGGCCGGCGCCTGCACGGCGCCGGGTGGATGTTCAGCGCGAGGGCTGCGCCGGTTCAAGCGGCTGGGGCGCCGCCGGCAGCGGCAGGTTCTGGGCCTTGCCCTGCACGACAACCGGCTCCAGCTGCCACATCTGGACGCCGACGTTGATCATCTGCACCACCGCCATCACGGCCACCGCGATGACCGCCGCCATCAGCGCGGTGTGCATCGCGCCGTCGGAAAAGCGATGCATCGACCGCTCGTCGTTGGTCGGCGAACCGGCGCGCGCGTGGAGGCGCCAACCGTGCCACGCCTGGGAGAGTCTGGTATCCATGGCCTGCTCCTCGAAGTCCTCTGGTCCTGGTCTCTGCGAAGGCCGTCGGATCGCCCGCCCGGTTCGCCGGACATGCCCCGGCGATGAAGACATCGAGCGGCACGCGAGCCGACAGCCTGCAACAAGTCTAGGTGGCGGCCCCAAGGGCTTCCAGCGAGGCCGTGGGTAAAAAAGCGCGGCTCAGCCGCGCCTTTTCCCCTTCCGTCGCAAACCCGGTCGCCAGGGGGCAGGATCCCCGCGACCGGCGCCGCCGTCAGCAGCGCAGCTGCGGCTCAGCGGTTCAGCGGCTCGGTGCGGGTGTTCAGCCAGGCCAGGGCTTCGCCATCGACCAGCGGCGCCAGGCGGCGGCGGACCTCGGCGTGATAGGCGTTCAGCCAGGCCAGTTCGTCGTCCGACAGCAGCGCCACCGCGATGCAGCGCGTGTCGATCGGGCACAGCGTCAGCGTCTCGAAGGCCAGCATCTCGCCGAACTGCCCCTTCTCGGGGGTGTCGAAGGACACGTTCAGCACCAGGTTCTCGATCCGCACCCCCCATTGGCCGGGGCGGTAGAGGCCGGGTTCGATCGAGGTGATCATGCCGGGCTCCATCGCCATGTTGGCGTCGGGCACGGCCTTGGAGATGCTTTGCGGGCCTTCATGCACGTTCATGAAGTAACCGACGCCATGCCCGGTGCCGTGGCCGTAGTCCAGGCCATGGGCCCACAGCGGGGCGCGGGCGATGGCGTCCAGCATCGGGCTGAGCGTGCCGCGCGGGAAGGCGGCGCGCGACAGCGCGATCGTGCCCTTGAGCACCAGCGTGTAGTCGCGGCGGTGGTCGTCGGTGATGCGGCCGATCGGCCACACCCGGGTGATGTCGGTCGTGCCGCCCAGGTACTGCGCGCCGGAGTCGATCAGCAGCAGGCCGTCGCCTTCGATCCGGGCGAAGGCGTCCTCGGTCGCGCGGTAATGCGGCATCGCGCCGTTGGCGTTGAAGCCGGCGATGGTCGGGAAGGACAGGCCGACGAAACCGGGTCGTCTGGCGCGCTCGGCGCTCAGGCGCTCGTCGATGGTGAGCTCGGAGATCGCTTCGCCGCGGGCCATCGCCGCCTCGAACCAGGCGTAGAAGGCGCACATCGCCGCGCCGTCCTGCTCCATCGCCTGGCGGACGAATTGCGCCTCGGCGGCGTTCTTGCGGCTCTTGAGCAGCGTGCTGGGGTTGATGGCCTCGACGATGGTGGCGGTCGCGGGCAGCGACTCGCGCAGGCCCAGGGTCACGCGCCGCGGATCGATCAGCACCCGGGCATCGGCGGGCAGCGCGCCGAGCGTGGTACGCGCATCGGCATAGGGGGCGATGCGCACGCCGTCGGTGGCCAGGCGCTGCGCGAGCGCGGCGTCGATCTTGCCGGGCTGCACGAACAGGGTCGCGCCGTTGGCGTCGAGCAGCGCGTGCGCCAGGAACACCGGGTTGTAGCTGACGTCCGAGCCGCGCAGGTTGAAAAGCCAGGCGACGTCGTCGACGCTGGAGATCAGGTGGTGGGTGACGCCGTGCCGCGTCATCGCCTCGCGGACCTGCCGCAGCTTGTCGGCGCGGCCGATGGTGGCCTGCGGCGCGGCGTGCTCGTAGATCGGGGCGTCGGGCAGGCCGGGGCGCTCGTCCCAGGCGTGGTCGATCAGGTCGAGCGTGGTGTCGATGCGCACGCCCTTGGCGCCCATCGCCGAGCGCAGCTGCTGCGCGAGCGCCAGTCCCAGCACCTGGCCGTCGACGACCAGCGTCTGGCCCGGCTGCAGGCGTTCCGCCAGCCAGCTGATGTGCTGCACCGACGCGCCGGAGGGAATCTTGAAGAGCGCGATGCCGCTGCCGGCGAGTTCGCGCTCGGCCTGCGTCCAGTAGCGGCTGTCGGCGAAGAGCTGCGCGTCGTCGAGCGTGACGACCAGCGTGCCCATCGAGCCGGTGAAGCCGGAGAGCACCTCGCGCGCCTGCCAGCGGCGCGGCAGGTATTCGGAGAGATGGGGGTCGGCCGAGGGGACCAGGATGGCGTGGGCGCCGGCGTTGCGCAGCGCGTCGCGCAGCCTGGCGATGCGCAGCTTGATCTCGGAAAGGCGGGTGTCCATGGCGGGCCTCGACGGGTTGACGGGCATGAAGCGCGGCGGCCGGGTCAGCCGCGCGCCGAAGCCGCCGATTGTAGAAGCGGGGCCCCCATGACTTCCTTCCGCCGGCGTGGCGGCGGTGCGCTCAGAGTTCCGTGCGCAGCGCCCAGAGCTCGGGGAACAACACCACGTCCAGCATCTTGCGCAGGTAGCTGACGCCGCCGGTGCCGCCGGTGCCGCGCTTGAAGCCGATGACGCGCTCCACCGTCGTGACGTGGCGGAAGCGCCAGAGCCGGAAGGCGTCCTCGAGGTCGACCAGTTCCTCGCCCATCTGGTACAGGTCCCAATGCGCCTTGGGGTCGCGGTAGACCTCCAGCCAGGCGGCCTTCACGCCGTCGTCGGCGGCATAGGGCTGGGTCCAGTCGCGGTCCAGGCGCGCAGCCGGCACCGCGATGCCGCGGCGCTGCATCAGGCGCAGCACCTCGTCGTACAGCGACGGCGCCTCATAGGCGGCCTGCACCTGGGCCAGCAGGTCGGCGCGATGCGCATGCGGCTTGAGCATCGCGGCGTTCTTGTTGCCGAGCATGAACTCGATGCGCCGGTACTGCGCGCTCTGGAAGCCGCTGCTGCTCGAGAGGTAGGGCCGGATGGCCGAATACTCCGGCGGCGTCATCGTGCCGAGCACGTCCCATGCGTGCACCAGCTGCTCCATGATGCGCGACACCCGCGCGAGCATCTTGAAGGCCTCGGGCAGCTGGTCGGCCGCGACGTTGGCGACGGCGCCCTGCAGCTCGTGCAGCATCAGCTTCATCCACAGCTCCGAGGTCTGGTGCTGGACGATGAAGAGCATCTCGTTGTGGTCGGGTGAGAGCGGATGCTGCGCGCTCAGCACCTTGTCCAGGTGCAGGTAGTCGCCGTAGCTCATGTCCTTGGAGAAGTCGAGCTGCGCGCCTTCCTCGCGCACGATCGCCTCGCCGCCCGGCGCCGGGCTGTCGCCCGCGCCGGTTTCCGTGACGGCGCCGGTGCCGTGTCCCATCGGGCAGCTCATGTCACTGCCGCCTTGGTGTTGAAGCGCGCCTCGCGCCATTCGCCGCTGGCCAGCACCTGGTGCAGATGCTCGACCGCGTCCCACACGTCGGCGAAGCCGATGTACAGCGGCGTGAATCCGAAGCGCAGGATGTGCGGCACCTGGTCCAGCCGCGCGGGATCGCCGGCGCGGAAGTCGCCGATCACGCCGCGCTCGATCAGTGCCTGCACGACGGCGTAGCCCGCCTCGTGCAGCGGCGCCTTCAGCGCCAGGCAGACCTGGCTGCCGCGCTGCGCGGCCTCGCGCGGCGAGACGACGTGGACGCCCTGGGCGCCGCAGCGCTCCTCGGCCAGGCGGGCGAAGAGCTCGGTCAGCGCGATCGACTTTTCGCGCAGCGCGCCCATGCCGCCGAAGGGCTCCGCCGCCAGCAGCGTGTCGACGCCGCACTCGAGCGCCGCCGTCGACAGGATCGCCGGCGTGCCGCAGATGTAGCGCTTGATGCCGGCGGCGGGCGCGTAGTTCGAGGTGAACTGGAACGGCGACGCATGGCCCAGCCAGCCCGACAGCGGTTGCCAGAAGCGGTCCGCGTGGCGCGGATGCGCCCAGACGAAGGCCGGCGCGCCGGGGCCGCCGTTGAGGTACTTGTAGCCGCAGCCGATGGCGAAGTCGGCGTCGGCGCCATTCAGGTCGACCGGGATCGCGCCGGCGGAATGCGCCAGATCCCAGACGGTCAGCGCGCCGGCGGCGTGCGCCGCGGCGGTGACGGCCTTCATGTCGTGCTTGCGGCCGGTGCGGTAGTTGACCTCGGTCAGCATCAGCACCGCGAGCCGGTCGTTCAGCAGCGCGGGGATCTCGTTGACGTGATCGACCAGGTGCAGCGTCATGCCGTGCTGCTGCGCGAGGCTCTCGGCGATGTAGAGGTCGGTCGGGAAGTTGCTGCGCTCCGACACGATCGTCGTGCGGCGACCCGCGGCGTCATCGGCCTGGACGATGCGCAGCGCCGCGGTCAGCACCTTGTAGAGGTTGAGCGAGGTCGAGTCCGCGACGATGGTCTCGCCCGGCGCGGCGCCGATCAGCCGGCCGATCTTGTCGCCGATGCGCCCGGGCAGGTCCATCCAGCCGGCGGTGTTCCAGCTCTTGATCAGGTCGCGGCCCCATTCGTCCGCGATGACCTGCTGCACGCGGGCCGCGGTCGCCTTGGGCATTGCGCCGAGCGAATTGCCGTCGAGGTAGAGCGTGCCCGTGGGCAGCGAGAACTGGTCCTTCAGCGTCGCCAGCGGATCGGCGGCGTCCAGGGCCAGGCAATCTTGTCTTGTCGTCATGGGGGTTCCAGACCAATGCAAGGGGAAGGTGGAAGAGAAGGGGATGGCGGCGGCGCGAGGATCGGCGGCCCGGCTCACAGCGAGCGCAGCACCGCGCGCACCGGCGAGGCGCAGGCGCCGGCCAGCTTCAGCGGCAGCGCGATCAGTTCGTAGTCGCCCTCGGGCACGTCGTCGAGCACCAGGTTCTCGAGCACGCGCAGGTCCAGGCGCAGCAGGCGCTGGTGGCTGTCCAGCGTCTTGCTGGTGGCGGGATCGACCGAGGGCGTGTCCAGGCCGATCAGCTTCACGCCGCGCGCCGCGAGCCACTCGACGGTCTCCGGCGCATAGGCGCTGAACTCGGGATTCCAGACCGTGTCGGCGCGCTCGTTGCAGCGCACCAGCACGCGCGGCGGCAGGTCGTGCGCGGCGTGCTCGAGGTGCTCGACGCGGATCAGCGGGCCGCAGCCGATCGCATGGATCACGCGGCAGGGGCCGAGGTAGGGATCGAGTGCGACTTCCGCGGCGCTCGCGACGCCGTCGGCGTAATGCAGCGGGGCGTCGGCATGCGCGCCGACATGCGGGGACATCGTGATCGCGCTCAGGTTCACCGGGCACTCCGGCGACAGCCGGGCGGTCCACTTCAGCGCGTAGGGCTCGTCGCCGGGAAAGATCGGCGCGTCGGGCGCCACCACCGGCGAGATGTCCCACAGGGACGGGCGTGTTGACTTCATCTGTTGCTCCTGCCGGCCTTGGGCACGACGGCGCGCACCTTAGCGCCGGGTCGGAGGCCGTGGTGTCGGTTAATTCCAACAAGGCGGCATCGTTTCCGCAAGCCGCCCGGCCTCACGACGCCGATGGGCTCAGGGTTATCCAGATCGTTGACACCTCAACTATCAATGCCTAAAGTGCTCCCGTCAAGCAGTCATCGGCCGGCGCGAGCGGGCCTCGGAAACATGCGCATCACCTGCATCGGCGGCGGCCCCGCCGGCTTGTACTTCGCCTTGCTGATGAAGCGGCAGGATCCCGCCCATGAGGTCACGGTGCTGGAGCGCAACCGCGCCGGCGACACCTTCGGCTGGGGCGTGGTGTTCTCCGACCAGACGCTGGCTGCGCTGCGCGAGGCCGATCCCCAGACCGCCGAGCAGATCCTGCAGTCCTTCAACCATTGGGACGACATCGCGGTCCACATCGACGGCCGCACCATGGTCTCGGGCGGGCATGGCTTCTGCGGCATCGGCCGCCGCAAGCTGCTGGACATCCTGCGCGCGCGCTGCGAGCAACTGGGCGTCGCGATCCGCTACGAGACCGAGGTCGTCGACGACGCCGGCATCGATGCCGACCTGATCATCGCGGCCGATGGCCTCAACAGCCGCCTGCGCCAGAAGTACGCCGTGACCTACCAGCCCGACATCGACCTGCGGCAGTGCCGCTTCGTCTGGCTCGGCACCACCAAGCTTTTCGACGCCTTCACCTTCGACTTCCAGAAGACCGAATGGGGCTGGTTCCAGGCGCACGCCTACCGCTTCGACGAGACGCACTCGACCTTCATCGTCGAGACGCCCGAGCCGGTGTGGAAGGCCGCCGGCCTGGAGGACATGAGCAAGGAGGACGGCATCGCCTTCTGCGAACGGCTCTTCGCCAAGGTGCTGGACGGCCATCCGCTGATTTCCAACGCGGCGCACCTGCGCGGATCCGCGCAGTGGATCCGCTTCCCTCGCGTGGTCTGCAAGCGCTGGGTGCATCACAACGGCCGCGCGCCGGTGGTGCTGATGGGCGACGCGGCGCACACGGCGCATTTCTCGATCGGCTCGGGCACCAAGCTCGCGCTGGAGGATGCGATCGCGCTGGCCCGCGACATCGAACGCCACGGTGGCGGCGTGGAGAGCCTGTCCTCGGCGCTCGACGAATACGAAGCCACGCGTTCGATCGAGGTGCTGCGCATCCAGAACGCGGCGCGCAACTCGACCGAATGGTTCGAGAACGTCGACCGCCACGCGCGCCTGGCGCCGGAGCAGTTCGCGTACTCGCTGCTGACGCGCTCGCAGCGGATCTCGCACGAGAACCTGCGCCTGCGCGATGCGCGTTATGTCGGCGAATACGAGGCCTGGCTGGCGCGCCGCTCGGGCCTGGACCGCGCCGCGCCGCCGATGTTCACGCCGTTCACGTTGCGCGGCACGACGCTGAAGAACCGGGTCGTCGTCTCGCCGATGGCGCAGTACTCGTGCGTCGACGGCCAGCCGGCGGACTACCACCTCGCGCACCTGGGCGCCCGCGCCATGGGCGGCGCGGGCCTGGTCTTCGCGGAGATGACCTGCGTCTCGCCGGATGCCCGCATCACGCCCGGTTGCCCGGGCCTGTGGAACGACGCGCAGCGCGACGGCTGGCGGCGCATCGTCGACCACGTGCATGCGAGCTCCACCGCCAAGATCGCGATGCAGCTCGGCCATGCCGGCGCGAAGGGCTCGACCCGCGTCGCCTGGGAGGGCATCGACCAGCCGCTGGATGAGGGCAACTGGCCGCTGATCTCGGCCTCGCCGCAGCAATACCTGGAGGGCGTGAGCCAGTGGTCGCGCGCGATGACGCGGGACGACATGGACCGCGTCAAGGCCGACTTCGTCGCCGCCACCCGTCGGGCCGCCGAGGCCGGCTTCGACTGGCTGGAGCTGCACTGCGCGCACGGCTACCTGCTGTCGAGCTTCCTGTCGCCGCTGACCAATCAGCGGACTGACGACTACGGCGGCACGCTGGAGCATCGGCTGCGTTATCCGCTCGAGGTCTTCACCGCGATGCGCGCGGTCTGGCCGGCGGATAAGCCGATGTCGGTGCGCATCTCCGCGCACGACTGGGTGCCCGGCGGCACGACGCCGGAGGACGCGGTCGCGATCGCCGAGGCCTTCAAGGCCGCGGGCGCCGACCTGATCGATGTCTCGTCCGGCCAGGTCAGCAAGCGCGAGAAGCCGGTCTACGGCCGCATGTGGCAGACGCCGTTCAGCGAGAGCGTGCGCAACCGCGCCGGCATCGCGACGATCGCGGTCGGCGCGATTTCCGAGGCGGACCATGTCAACAGCATCATCGCGGCCGGGCGCGCCGACCTGTGCGCCGTCGCGCGGCCGCACCTGGCCAACCCGGCCTGGACGCTGACCGAGGCCGCGCGCATCGGCTACCTGTCCGGCCCGGGCCTGGACTGGCCGGTGCAATACCTGTCCGGCAAGAGCCAGATGGAACGCGACTTCGAACGGCAGCGCGCGATGGGCGGCGGCGCCGCGGCGCAGGAGCAGGCCAACCGGGCGCTCGGCGTCTGAGCGGCCGGACGCGGCGCACGCGTGGCGATGGGCATTCGAGCAACGATGGACAGGCAGGCGGCATGAGCAACCCGTATCCCCTCGAAGGACTGCATGCGGTCGTCACCGGCGGCGGCTCCGGCATCGGCGCCGCGATCGCGCAGGCGCTGATCGCCGACGGCGCGCGCCTCACCTTGATGGGGCGCCGGCTGGATCGGCTGCAGGCCCAGCGCGACCGGCTCAGCGTCGACGGCGGTCCGTCGGTCGAGCTGCAGGTCTGCGACGTCGCCGACGAGGCCAGCGTGCGCCAGGCCTTCGCCGCGGCGGTGAAGGCCGCCGGGCCGGTCGACCTGCTGGTCAACAACGCCGGCCAGGTCGAGACCGCGCCGTTCGCGAAGACCTCGCTGGAGACCTGGCGGCGACTGCTCGACGTCAATCTCACCGGCAGCTTCCTGTGCAGCCGCGAGGTGCTGCCGGCGATGAGCGAGCGCCGCTTCGGCCGCATCGTCAATGTCGCGAGCACCGCCGCGCTGAAGGGTTACGCCTATGTCGCGGCCTACTGCGCGGCCAAGCATGGCGTGCTGGGCCTGACGCGTGCGCTGGCGCTGGAGACGGCGCGCAAGGGCGTGACCGTCAATGCGGTCTGCCCCGGCTACACCGAGACCGACATCGTGGCCGGCGCGATCGACACCATCGTCGCCAAGACCGGCCGCACGCCGGAGCAAGCCCGGGCCGAGCTGGCGGCGGTGAATCCGCAGGGGCGGCTGGTGGACCCGGCGGAGGTCGCCGCCTCGGTCGCCTGGCTGGCGCGGCGCGACAGCGGATCCATCACCGGCCAGGCCATCGCGGTCGCCGGCGGGGAGGTGATGTGATGCGCGACAGCGACGAGGACCTGGGCCCCGAGCTCGTGCCCGACCTGGAGTCGCGGCTGCACGATGGCGACCACCAGGCGCTGCGCCTGTGGCTGCGCCTGCTGGCCTGCACGACGCGCATCGAGGACCAGATCCGCCAGCGCCTGCGCAACGACTTCGGCACGACGCTGCCGCGCTTCGACCTGCTGGCGCAGCTGGAGCGCAGCCCCGACGGCCTGACGATGCGCGAGCTGTCGCAGCGGCTGATGGTCACCGGCGGCAACGTCACCGGCATCACCGACCAGCTCGAGGCCGAGGGGCTGGTCGTGCGCGAGCCGCATCCGTCGGACCGGCGCAGCGTCACCGTGCGGCTGACGCCGGCCGGGCGGCGCCAGTTCAAGCGCATGGCGGCGACGCACGAGGGCTGGATCGTCGAGCTGCTGGCCGGCTGGTCGCCCGAGGAGAAGACCCAGGTGTACGCGCTGCTCGCGGGGCTGAAGGGCCACCTCGCGCAGCTGGACGCCGCGCGCCGATGAGCGGCGGATGCAGGCCGCGGCGCCACGCGGCGCGGAGCGATGAACAGGCCGGTGACCGATGCGGCGCATCGGCGCCAGTGAACGAATCAAGGAGTAGGAATCGATGGATCAACACCTCATCAGCGGCAACCGGCGCAGCCTGAAAGGCTTCGAGCCCCGCCACTTCGCGTGGCGGCAGGAGGGCGAGGTCGGCGTGATCACGCTGAACCGTCCCGAGCGCAAGAACCCGCTGACCTTCGAGTCCTATGCCGAGCTGCGCGACCTGTTCCGCACGCTGGCCTATGTCGACGAGGTGAACGCGATCGTCGTTCAGGGCGCGGGCGGCAACTTCTGCTCCGGCGGCGACGTGCACGAGATCATCGGCCCGCTGACGGCGATGTCGATGCCGGACCTGCTCGCCTTCACGCGCATGACCGGCGACCTGGTCAAGGCGATGCGGGCCTGCCCGCAGCCGGTCGTGGCCGCCATCGATGGCGTGTGCGCCGGCGCCGGCGCGATCATGGCGATGGCCTCGGACCTGCGCGTCGGCACCGCGCGCAGCAAGACGGCCTTCCTGTTCACGCGCGTCGGCCTGGCCGGCTGCGACATGGGCGCCTGCGCGCTGCTGCCGCGCATCGTCGGCCAGGGCCGCGCGTCGGACCTGCTCTACACCGGCCGCAGCCTCGGCGGTGAAGAGGCGCTGCAGTGGGGCTTCTTCAACCGCGTGGCGGAGCCGGACGCGCTGGAAGCCCAAGCGGTGGCCTGGGCCGCGGAGATCGCCGCCGGCCCCAACTTCGCGCATGCGATGACCAAGCGGATGCTGCATCAGGAATGGACGATGGGCGTCGACGAGGCCATCGAGGCCGAGGCGCAAGCCCAGGCGATCTGCATGATGACGCAGGACTTCCACCGCGCGTACCACGCGTTCGTCGCCAAGCAGCGCCCCGAATTCAAGGGCGATTGAGGACGGCATGAATCACCTGAAGCACCTGGACTGGCCGTTCTTCGAGGATCGGCATCGCGCGCTCGCGAGCGAACTGGACGCGTGGTGCGCGGCGCACCTCGCCCATGGCGCGGTCGATCACGAGGACGTGGACGCGAGCTGCAAGGCGCTGGTGAAGGCGCTCGGCGCCGGCGGCTGGCTGAGGCATGCGGTGGCCGGCGAGGGCGAGGCCATCGACACCCGCGCCATCTGCCTGCTGCGCGAGACGCTGGCGCGCCACGACGGGCTGGCGGACTTCGCTTTCGCGATGCAGGGACTGGGATCGGGCGCGATCTCGCTGATGGGCACCCCGGCGCAGCGCGAGGCCTACCTGCCGCGCGTCGCGCGCGGTGAAGCGCTGGCGGCCTTCGCGCTCTCCGAGCCGGAGGCGGGGTCCGATGTCGCGGCGATGCAGTGCGCCGCGCGTGAGGACGGCGACCACTACGTGCTCGACGGCCAGAAGACCTGGATCTCGAACGGCGGCATCGCTGATTTCTACGTGGTGTTCGCGCGCACCGGCGAAGCGCCCGGCTCGCGCGGCATCAGCGCCTTCATCGTCGACGCGGGCCTTCCCGGCTTCGAGATCGCCGAGCGCATCGACGTGATCGCGCCGCACCCGCTGGCGACGCTGCGGTTCACGCGCTGCCGCGTGCCGAAGTCCGCGATGGTCGGCGCGCCGGGCGAAGGCTTCAAGGTGGCGATGCGCACGCTGGATGTGTTCCGCACCTCGGTGGCCGCCGCGGCGCTGGGCTTCGCCCGCCGCGCGCTGGAGGAAGGACTCGCGCAGTCCAAGGAGCGCGCGATGTTCGGCGCGACGCTGGCCGACCTGCCCCTGACCCAGGCCAAGCTGGCCGACATGGCCTGCACCGTCGACAGCAGCGCGCTGCTGGTCTACCGCGCGGCTTGGGAGCGCGACCAGGGTCGCACCATCACCCGCGAGGCCGCGATGGCCAAGCTGATGGCGACCGAAGGCGCGCAGCGCGTCATCGACGCGGCGGTGCAGCTGCATGGCGGGCGCGGCGTGCGGCGCGGCGAGATCGTCGAGTCGCTGTACCGCGAGATCCGCGCGCTGCGCATCTACGAGGGCGCCAGCGAGGTCCAGCAGCTGATCATCGGACGAGACCTGTTGAAGAACGGATAAGGACTTCCTCATGCACCGCAGCGCCCACCAGGACACCTTCGCCCGTGACAACCTTCCGCCGCTGGACCAGTGGCCGGAGCTGGTCTTCGACCTGCCGGCGCTGCGATTCCCGGAGCGGATGAACTGCGCGCATGAGCTGCTGGATCGCTGGGTCGCGCAGGGGCAGGGCGATCGCGCCTGCGTGATCGGCGGCGACGGGCGCGGCGGCGAACTGCGCTGGACCTATGCCGAGCTGCAGGCGCAGGCCAATCGCATCGCCAACGTGCTGGTGAACGAGATGGGTGTGGTGCCGGGGAACCGCGTGCTGCTGCGCGGCGCCAACACGCCGCAGATGGCCGCCTGCTGGTTCGCGGTGATGAAGGCCGGCGCGATCGCGGTGGCGACGATGCCGCTGCTGCGCGCCAAGGAACTGGGCCAGGTCATCGAGAAGGCACGCATCTCGCATGCGCTGTGCGACGAGGCGCTGGCCGGGGAACTGGAGACGGCGCGGGCGCAGTGCCCGGTGCTGGCGCGGGTCTGTCTGTTCCGCAGCGAAGCGGCCGATGGCCTGGAGGCCTTGGCCGAACGCCAATCCGAGCGCTTCGACAACGTCGACACCGCGTCCGACGACTGCGCGCTGATCGCGTTCACCTCCGGCACGACGGGCCAGCCCAAGGGAACGATGCACTTCCATCGCGACGTGATCGCGATCTGCCGATGCTGGCCGGTGCATTGCCTGCGCGCGAAAGCCGACGACGTATTCATCGGCAGTCCCCCGCTGGCCTTCACCTTCGGCCTGGGCGGGCTGGTGCTGTTCCCGCTCAGCGTCGGCGCGTCGACGGTGCTGCTGGAGAAGGCCTCGCCCGACGTGCTGCTGCCCGCGATCGCGAAGCAACGCGCGACGGTCTGCTTCACCGCGCCGACCTCCTACCGCGCGATGGCGGCGCAGGCGGCGTCCCACGACCTGGCGTCGCTGCGCAAGTGCGTCAGCGCGGGCGAGGCGCTGCCCGCGGCGACGCGGCAGCTGTGGAAGGACGCCACCGGCATCGAGCTGATCGACGGCATCGGCGCGACCGAGCTGCTGCACATCTTCATCTCGCATACCGAGGAGACCGCGCGGCCGGGCGCGACCGGCCGGCCGGTGCCGGGCTACCGCGCCCGCGTCGTCGACGACGCGGGGCGCGACGTGCCGGCGGGTACCGTTGGCAAGCTCGCGGTGCAGGGACCGACCGGCTGCCGCTACCTTGCCGACGACCGGCAGGGCCAGTACGTGCGGCACGGCTGGAACCTGACCGGCGACGCCTACCTCATCGACGCCGACGGCTACTTCGTCTACCAGGCGCGCACCGACGACATGATCATCTCCGGCGGCTACAACATCGCCGGGCCGGAGGTGGAGTCGGCGCTGCTGGCCCATCCGGCGGTCGCCGAATGCGCGGTGGTCGGCGTGCCGGACGAGGAGCGCGGCCAGCTGGTGAAGGCCTTCGTCGTGCTCAAGCCCGGTGCGGCCGGCGCCGACGATGAGGCCGCGCTGATCAAGGCGATGCAGGACTTCGTCAAGGCCACGATCGCCCCGTACAAGTACCCCCGTGCGATAGAGTTCCGCGCCAGCCTGCCCCGGACCGAGACCGGCAAGCTGCAGCGCTTCCGGCTGCGCGAAGCATGACGCCGCGCGCAGCGATCCCCACCGCGCCCAGCCGTACCGGCGTGACCATCCGACCCGCCCCTCACGGGGCCTTTCTGGAGCGTCCGATGAACGCGAACGAAACGAAGCCGTCGCCGCAGTACGAGCCCACCGTTGTCCAGCGCGCGCTCGCCGCGCTCGCTGCCATGGGCGCGGTGCTCGCCCTGGCGGCGCCGGCGCAGGCCGCCGACAAGCTCAAGGTCGGCATGCTGAGCACGCTGTCGGGGCCCGGCGCCGGTCTGGGCGTCGACATCCGCGATGGCTTCGCGCTCGCGGTCCAGCAGGGCGGCGGCAAGCTGGGCGGCCTACCGGTCGAGGTCCTGACCGCCGATGACCAGCAGAACCCCGAGGTCGCCAAGCAGTCGGCCGAGCGGCTGCTCAAACGCGACAAGGTCGACGTGATGACCGGCATCGTGTTCTCCAACGTGATGCTGGCCGTCGGCCCCAGCGTCTTCGCGGCGCAGGTGCCCTACGTCAGCGCCAACGCCGGGCCGTCGCAGTACGCCGGCGAGCAGTGCAACCGCTACTTCTTCAACGTCGCCTGGCAGAACGACAACCTGCACGAGGCCGTCGGCAAGACGGTGATGGACAAGGGCTTCAAGAAGGTCGTGGTGCTGGCGCCCAACTATCCCGCCGGCAAGGACGCGGTGGCCGGCTTCAAGCGCTACTACAAGGGCGCGGTGGCCGACGAGATCTACACCAAGCTGGGCCAGCTGGACTACGCCGCGGAACTCGCGCAGGCGCGCGCCGCCAAGCCCGATGCGATGTACATCTTCCTGCCCGGCGGCATGGGCATCAACTTCATCAAGCAGTTCGTCGGCGCGGGGCTGTCCAAGGACATCACGCTGTTCGGCCCGGGCTTCTCCGCGGATGAGGACGTCATCAAGGCGGTCGGCGAGCCGATGCTGGGCATGTTCAACAGCTCGCACTGGGCGCACGACCTGGACAACCCGGCCAACAAGCGCTTCGTCGCCGACTTCTTCAAGGCCTACGGCCGGCTGCCCTCGCTGTATGCGAGCCAGGGCTACGACGCGGCGCAGCTGATCGGCGCGGCGGTGCGCGACGTGAAGGGCAAGGTCGAGGACCGGCCCGCGCTGCTCAAGGCGCTGAAGGCGGCGAAGTTCGACTCGGTGCGCGGCCCGTTCCGCTTCAACCACAACCAGTACCCGGTGCAGGACTACTACCTGCGCGTGATCACCAAGGACCCGCAGGGCCGCGTGACCAACCGGACGCTGGGCAAGATCTTCGAGCAGCACGCCGACGCCTACGCGCCGCTGTGCAAGATGAAGTGAAGGCGGCGTGCGCGCATCGATGGACCTCATCCTCGTCGCCGAGCAGGCCCTCAACGGCCTGCAGTTCGGGCTGATGCTGTTCCTGCTGGCGGCCGGCCTCACGCTGGTCTTCGGCATCATGGACCTGATCAACCTGGCGCACGGCTCGCTGTACATGGTCGGCGCCTACCTGGCCGCGGCGGCGATGGCGGCGGGCGCGTCCTTCGGCATCGCCGTGCTCGTGGCGATCGCGGGCACCGCGCTCCTGGGCATGGCGCTGGAGGTGACGCTGCTGCGCCGCCTCTACCAGCGCGACCACCTGAGCCAGGTGCTGGCGACCTTTGCGCTGATCCTGATGCTCAACGAAGGCGTGCGCATGATCTGGGGCGAGCAGCCGCTGATGCTGAACACGCCGGCCGCGCTGTCCGGTCCGGTCGAGCTGCTGCCCGGGCTGATGTATCCCGCCTACCGGCTGCTCATCATCGGCGTGGGGCTGGTGGTCGCGCTGGCGCTGTACCTGCTGGTCACGCGCACGCGCTGGGGCATGTGGGTGCGGGCCGGCGCCTCCAACCGCGCGATGACCACCGCGATGGGCGTGCCCGCGGACCGGCTGTTCACCGCGGTCTTCGGTGTCGGCGCGGCGCTGTGCGCGCTGGCGGGCTCGCTGCTGGGCCCCTTGCTGGCGGTGCAGGTGGGCATGGGCGAGAGCATCCTGATCCTGGCCTTCGTCGTCATCGTGATCGGCGGCATCGGCTCGATCCGCGGCGCGCTGGTCGGCGCGCTGCTGGTGGGGCTGGTGGACACCGGCTCGCGCACGCTGCTGCCCGCGGTGCTGCGGCAGGTGGCGTCGCCGGAGGTGGCGTCCAACCTCGGGCCGGCGCTGGCGTCGATCCTGATCTACCTGCTGATGGCGGCGGTGCTGTTCTGGAAACCGCGCGGCCTGTTCCCCGCGAGAGGCTGAGCCCATGACAGAGCCGATCACCGAGCCCGTGGCGACCCGCCACACGCTGCTGCACCATCGCGCCCTGGGCCCCTGGGCCTGGGCGCTGCTGGTGGCGCTGGCGGCCTTGCCGCCGCTGCTGCAGGCGCTGGGCCTGGAGTTCTACACGGTGGTCGCGACGCGGGTGCTGATCTTCGCGATCGCCGCGGCGAGCCTGAACCTGATCCTGGGCTTCGGCGGGCTGGTGAGCTTCGGCCACGCGGCCTTCGTCGGGCTGGGCGCCTACACCGTCGGCGTGCTCGCGGACGCGGGCATCGGCTCGGCCTGGATCGCATGGCCGGCCGCGATGGTCGTGTCGGGCGTCGCGGCGGCGGTGATCGGCGCCATCAGCCTGCGCACGCGCGGCGTGTACTTCATCATGATCACGCTGGCCTTCGCGCAGATGTTCCATTACCTGGCGGTCTCGCTGAAGGCCTACGGTGGCGACGACGGCCTGCCGCTGGCGGCGCGCTCGACCCTGTCCGGCCTGCCGCTCAGCCTCGCCGACGATGCCGCGTTCTACTGGGTCGCGCTGGCCGTCTTCGCGCTGGTGTTCGCGGGCCTGCGCCGGCTGGTCAATTCGCCGCTGGGCTGGCTGCTGCAGGCGGCGCGGGAGAACGAGACCCGCGTCGCCGCGACCGGCGGCCGGGTCTTCGCGGTGCAGTGGACCGCCTTCGTCGTCGCCGGTGCGATCGCGGGCCTGGCCGGCGCGCTGCTGGCCAACCTGAACGGCCTGGTGTCGCCGCACCTGATGCACTGGTCGCAGTCGGGCCAGCTGATGGTGATGGTGATCCTGGGCGGCGCCGGCGCACTGTGGGGCGGGCCGCTGGGCGCGGCCGCCTTCCTGCTGCTCGAGGAACTGCTGTCCGGCGTCACGATCCACTGGCAGTTCGCGCTCGGCGCGATCCTGCTGGTGGTCGTGCTCTTCGCCCCGCGCGGGCTCACTGGGCTGGTCGGGCGCAGGCGCGCCCGGTCCAAGGGGACCGCGCATGCCTGAGGTCCTGCACGACCTGTCGATGGCGGCGTCGTCGCGCTTGCCCGAGCTCGCGCTGCTGCAGGTGCATCGGCTGGTGAAGCGCTTCGGCGCGCTGACCGCGACCGACGAGGCCAGCCTTGAGGTGCGCGCCGGCGAGACCCATGCGCTGATCGGACCGAACGGGGCCGGCAAGACGACGCTGATCCACCAGATCTCCGGCGCGCTGGCGCCCGATGGCGGCGGCCTGTTCTTCGATGGCGAGGACGTCACCGCGCTGTCGATGCCGCAGCGCGTGCGCGGCGGCCTGGTGCGCTCGTTCCAGATCACCAGCATCTACCGGCGCTTCACCGTGCTGGACAACGTGGTGCTGGCAGTGCTCGCGCGGCGGCCGGTGGCGCCCTCGTGGTGGCGTCCGGCGCGCGCGGACGAGGCCGCTTATGCCGATGCCGAGGCGATGCTGGCGCTGGTGGGCCTGACGGCGACGGCCGACCGCGTCGCGGGCACGCTGGCGCATGGCGAGCAGCGCCAGCTGGAACTCGCGCTCGCGCTGGCGGCGCGGCCGCGGCTGCTGCTGCTGGACGAGCCGATGGCGGGCATGGGGCCGGACGAGTCGGCGCGCATGGTCGAGCTGCTGTCGGCGCTGAAGGCGCAGCGGCTGACGCTGCTGCTGGTCGAGCACGACATGGACGCGGTCTTCCGGCTCGCCGACCGCGTGTCGGTGCTGGTGAGCGGGCGCGTCATCGCCACCGGCACGCCGGACGAGATCCGCAACGACGCGGCGGTCCGGCAGGCCTACCTCGGCGACGAGGCGGAGGCCGCGGACCGGGCGGACGCGATGGATGCGGCGGACGCGGCCGGCCCATCGACCCGGAGCCACCCGGCAAAGGAGGGCGCATGAGCGACGCGCTGCTCGAGATCGAGGGCCTGCGCGCCGGCTACGGCGGCAGCCAGGTGCTGTTCGGCGTCGACCTGCGCATCGCGCCGGGCGAGGTCGCGACGCTGCTGGGCCGCAACGGCATGGGCAAGAGCACGACGCTGCGCTGCCTGACCGGCTGGCTGGCGCCGAGCGGCGGGCGCATCCGCTTCGCCGGCGAGGACGTGACCGGCTGGCGCGCCGACCGCATCGCGCGGCTGGGCCTGGCCATCGTGCCCGAGGGGCGCCAGGTCTTCCCCAACCTCAGCGTGCTGGAGCACCTGCGGGCCTTCGAGGCCAACCGCTGCCGCGCGGCCGAGCCGTGGAGCGTCGAGCGGGTCTTCGCGCTGTTCCCGCGGCTGCGGGAGCGCGCGGCCAACCTCGGCCAGCAGCTGTCCGGCGGCGAGCAGCAGATGCTCGCCATCGGCCGCGCGCTGGTGACCAATCCGCGGCTGCTGGTGCTGGACGAGGCCACCGAGGGCCTGGCGCCGCTGATCCGCGAGGACATCTGGCGCTGCCTGGACACGCTGCGCCAGGCGGGCCAGACCATCCTGGTGGTCGACAAGTATGTGAAGCGGCTGATCCGCCTCGCCGACCGGCACAGCATCGTGGAGCGCGGCCAGGTCGTCTGGCGGGGCGACTCCGCGGCGCTGGCGGCCGATCACGGCGTGTGGCACCGCCATCTGGGCGTCTGAGGAGGACGATGTGACGAATGCCGCCTTCGAGCGTGAGGTGCTGATCCGCTTCGGTCATTGCGACCCGGCCGGCATCGTTTTCTTCCCGCGCTACTACGAGCTGCTGAACGCCTTCGTCGAGGACTGGTTCAACGAGGGCCTGGGCGTGTCGTACGCCGAGTTGCTGGGCCCGCGTCGCATCGGCCTGCCCACGGTGCAGCTGCAGACCAACTTCGAGCGCATCAGCCGCCAGGGCGACCGGCTCACGCAGCGGCTGTGGATCGAGCGGGTGGGGCGCAGCTCGCTGTCGCTGCGGGTGCGCTTCGACGGCGCCGACGGCGCGCGCGTGAGCTTCGGCCAGGTGCTGGTGTGCACCTCGCTGGAGACGCATCAGTCCCAGCCCTTTCCCGAGGACGTCCGCGCCGCGCTGGTGCGGGCGGTCCAGGCGCAGCAATCCCATCAATCGTCCGAGCAGTAGAGGAGTCACGACGATGAGCCACGAGAACGAGAAGAACCCCCCCGCCGCCAAGCGGGTGCTGCAGCCGGCGGCCTGGGCCGCGCCGCGCGGTTATGCCAATGGCGTGGCCGCGGTCGGCACGCAGGTCTTCGTCGCCGGCCAGATCGGCTGGAACGGGCAGTGCCAGTTCGAGAGCGACGATTTCGTCGACCAGGTGCGGCAGGCCTTGATCAACATCAAGGCGGTGCTGGCCGAGGCCGGCGCCGAGCCGAGGCACATTGCGCGGATGACCTGGTACCTGGTCGACAAGCGCGAGTACGTCGCGCGCGGCCGCGAGGTCGGGCAGGCCTACCGCGAGGTGCTGGGCAGCGAGTACGGCATCGCGATGACCGCCGTGCAGGTGGCGGGGCTGATCGAGGATCGTGCGAAGGTTGAAATCGAGGTGACGGCGGTGGTGCCGGCGCGGGACTAGGATCGGTCCCAGCCTGCGCCGCGTCCCGGGAGACGCAGTCACATCAACAGGAACGGAAGAGACATCATGAGCCAAGCATCCAAGGCCGCGAAGGCCGCATTCCACTGGGACGATCCGCTGCTGCTGGAGCAGCAGCTGAGCGACGACGAGCGCGCGGTGCGCGACGCGGCGCGGGCCTACTGCCAGGACCGGCTGGCGCCGCGGGTGCTGGAGGCCTTCCGGCATGAGAAGACCGACGCGGCGATCTTCCGCGAGATGGGCGAGCTGGGCCTGCTGGGGCCGACGATTCCGGAGGAATACGGCGGCGCCGGTCTGAACTACGTCTGCTACGGCCTGATCGCGCGCGAGGTCGAGCGCGTGGACAGCGGCTACCGCTCGATGATGAGCGTGCAGAGCTCGCTGGTGATGGTGCCGATCCACGAGTTCGGCAACGAGGCGACCAAGCGCAAGTACCTGCCCAAGCTGGCCAGCGGCGAGTGGATCGGCTGCTTCGGGCTGACCGAGCCGAACCACGGCTCGGACCCGGGGTCGATGATCACGCGGGCGCGCAAGGTCGAGGGCGGCTACTCGCTCAGCGGCAGCAAGATGTGGATCACCAACAGCCCGATCGCGGACGTGTTCGTCGTCTGGGCCAAGGATGACGGCGGCCAGATCCGCGGCTTCGTGCTGGAGAAGGGCTGGAAGGGCCTGAGCGCGCCGGCGATCCACGGCAAGGTGGGACTGCGCGCGTCCATCACCGGCGAGATCGTGATGGACGAGGTGTTCTGTCCCGAGGAGAACGCCTTCCCCGAGGTGCGCGGCCTGAAGGGCCCGTTCACCTGCCTGAACAGCGCCCGCTACGGCATCGCCTGGGGCGCGCTGGGCGCGGCCGAGGCCTGCTGGCACACCGCGCGGCAGTACACGATGGACCGCAAGCAATTCGGCAAGCCGCTGGCCGCCAACCAGCTGGTGCAGAAGAAGCTGGCCGACATGCAGACCGAGATCACGCTGGGCCTGCAGGGCTGCCTGCGGCTGGGGCGCATGAAGGACGAGGGCACGGCGGCGGTGGAGATCACCTCGATCATGAAGCGCAACAGCTGCGGCAAGTCGCTGGAGATCGCGCGCACCGCGCGGGACATGCTGGGCGGCAACGGCATCAGCGACGAGTTCGGCATCGCGCGCCACCTGGTCAATCTCGAGGTGGTCAACACCTACGAGGGCACGCACGACATCCACGCGCTGATCCTGGGACGGGCGCAGACGGGGATCGCGGCGTTCTGAACGGGGCTGTCCTGAACGCGACAGCCGCGGTGGCGGTCCGGGAGGACGATCCGCCGCGGACCCCGCCCGAGGAAGGGCCGGGCGCGACCAGGAGACGCGTTCATGGACGACATCACCGCCCGGATCCCATCGCTCAAGGGCCAGGTCAGCGACGCCGAATGGCAGCTGCGCGTGGACCTGGCCGCCTGCTACCGGCTGGTGGCGCGCTACGGCTGGAGCGACCTGATCTTCACGCACATCAGCGCGCGGCTGCCCGGCGACGCGCATGAGTTCCTGATCAACCCCTACGGCCTGATGTTCGACGAGATCACGGCCTCCAGCCTGATCAAGGTCGACGCGCTCGGCAACAAGCTGCAGGAGACGCCGTTCCCGGTGAACCAGGCCGGCTTCATCATCCATTCGGCCATCCATGCGGCGCGGCCGGACGTGGGCTGCGTGCTGCACACGCACACGCGGGCCGGCGTGGCGGTGTCGGCGCAGAAGGACGGCGTGCTGCCGATCTCGCAGCAGTCGACCTTCGTGCTGGCCTCGCTGGCGTACCACGACTACGAGGGCGTCGCGATCCGTCCGGACGAGCAGCCGCGCTTGCAGCGCGACCTCGGCGACAAGATCTTCTACTGCCTGCGCAACCACGGCCTGCTGACCGTGGGCAGGACCATCGGCGACGCCTTCCTGTCGATGTACACCTTCGAGAGCGCCTGCCAGATCCAGATCGCCGCGCAGTCCGGCGGCGCGGCGCTCACGTCGGTCGACGACGCGGTCATCCGCGGCACGGCCGAGTCGATGCGGGTGCAGACCGGCGGCCTGGGCGGTGCCTTCGTCTGGCCGACGCTGCTGCGGCAGGCGCATCGGCAGTGCCCCGGGTTCGACGCCTGAAGCGCGACGCCCCGCTGCCGGCGGGGCGGCTGGGCGCGTGGCCAGCGGGGGCCGCCAGGGTCCGCCTGGGGCCGCCAGAAGCCGGGCTCAGCCCCAGACCCGCGGTGGCCGTCCCAGGCTGGTCTCGGTGAGCAGCGTGCGGGTGCGGTCGTCGAGGGCCTCGGGCGGCACCCGCGCCAGCGCGAGCCGCGCGAACTCCGGCAGGCCCATCAGCATCGCCGAGACGCGCACGCGAGTGCGCTGCTGGTCTTCCAGCACGAACCATTTCATGCCCGGCGAGAAGCGGATCCGCCGGACATCCGCCCAGCGCACGACGCCGCGCCGGCCGAGCAGGCGGCCATAGGCGATGGCTTCCTCCGACACCTGGTGGCGGCCGTAGACGTAGTCCAGGATCATCGGCGCCGACATCAGCCCGAGGCTGATGAAGCAGAGCGTGGTCCAGACGGTCGCGGTGGGGTTCTTGCCGACGGTGTTGGAGATGATCGCGAGCCCGAAGAAGAACACCGCGCCGATGACGCCGATCACCAGCGTGCTGATCGGATGGCGCAGCAAATGCGCCTCGGCCTCGGGACGGGGTTTCAGCCGGTTGCGACCGACCCAGCCCATGACGATCGCCATCGCGGCGCCCCAGAGCGTCCATTGGACGAGCGATTGCCACCAGCTGTCTTGCATGCGGGATCGCGTCTCGCTCAGCGGCTGTGCGCCGTGAGCTTGGCCAGCGGCGAGGCCAGGCTGACGCCCGGCGCCGCGCGGCGCGCGCTGACGCGGCCGTCCTCGTCGGTCTCGTCCAGGTCCGGATGCGCGGCGCCAAGCACCGCGCCGGCCGGTCCCGCCGGATCGCGCCGCATCGCCACGCCCACCGCCAGCATGTCGATCACCAGCAGGTGCAGGATGCGGCTGATCATCGGCAGGTGCGTCGCGACGTCCTCGACGTGGTCGACGATCAGCGCCGCGTCGGCCTTCTTCGCCAGCGGCGACTGGCTGGCGGTGATCGCCACCACATGGGCGCCGCGCTCGCGCGCCGCGTCGGCCACCGCGATCAGCTCCGGCAGCTTGCCGCTGCTGCTGATCAGCACCGCCACGTCGCCCGGCTTGAGCGTCTGCGCCGCCAGCAGCTGCAGCCGCGGCTCCACGTAGGCGTTGCAGGCCACGCCCAGGCGCAGGAACTTGAACTGCGCATCCTGCGCGACCACGCCGTAATGGCCGATCGCGAAGAACTCGATGCGCGAGGCCTTCAGCAGCAACTCGATGCTGCGGTCGATCATGTCGCGGTTGAGCTGGCTGCGCACCTGCAGGATCGCCGACGCAGTGTTGCCCAGCACCTTCTCGCCGAGCTCGACCATCGAGTCGTCCTGCGTCACCTGCGTGTGGCTGACCGGCACCGTGCCCGTCAGGCCCGACGCCAGCCGCAGCTTGAAGTCGGACAGCCCCTCGCAGCCCAGCGAGCGGCAGAAGCGGATCACCGTCGGCTGGCTGACGTTGGCGGCCTTGGCGATCTCGGCGATCGGATCGTTCAGCACCTTGCGCGAATGCGCCAGCACATGGTCCGCGACGCGCTGCTCGGCCGGCGACAGGCCGTCGCGCGCGCGCCGGATCTGGCCGACGATCGCCGACGCGCCGCCGCTGGTCTGCAGGCTGCGCAGCTGCGCCTCCAGGATCGCCGACGCGCCCTTGAAGGTGGCGTGCTCCGCGGTGATCACGAAGGTGGGAATCGCGGCGACGTAGTCGGAGAAGCGGCCCTTGTCCTCGAAGCGGGCGCGGAAGCGCGAGCGGTCGAAATACTCGCCCAGCCGCGGCACGATGCCGCCGCCGATGTAGATGCCGCCCAAGGCGCCCAGCGTCACCGCCAGGTTGGCCGCGGCCGTGCCCAGCAGCGTGCAGAAGAGCTCCAGCGTCTCCTCGCAGACCGGGTCGGTGGCCTCCAGCGCGCGGGCGGTGATCTCCGGCGCGCTCAGCGGCTCCGACGGGCGCTTGAGGTAGTCCGCCATCGCGCGGTGCATCAGCTCCAGGCCCGGGCCGGACAGCAGGCGCTCGAAGGAGACGTGCTCGTACTCGTTCCAGGCGAAGCGCAGCAGCGCGATCTCGCGTTCGTCGCGCGGCGCGAAGTTGGTGTGGCCGCCTTCGGAGCCCAGCGAGATCCAGCCCTCGCCCGCCGGGATCAGGCCCGACACGCCCAGGCCCGAGCCCGAGCCCAGCAGCCCGATCACGCTGTGGGCGCGCGGCTCGCCGCCGCCGATCTGGCGGATCTCGCCGCCACGCAGCCGCGGTAGCGCCATCGCCAGCGCGGTGAAGTCGTTGACGACCACCAGCGTGTCCAGGCCGAGGCGCTGGCGCGCTTCCTCGATCGAGAACTGCCAGTGGTAGTTGGTCATCCGCACCTGGTCGCCCTCGACCGGGTTGGCGATCGCGATCGCCGCGTGCGCCACCCGCAGCTGGCGCGGCAGGCGGTCCATGAAGGCCCGCACGGCGGCGTGGAAGTCGGCGTGCTCGGCGCAGCGCAGCAGCGCGATGTGCTCGAACTCTCCCGGGGAGGTCTCCAGGGCGAAGCGGGCGAAGGTGCCGCCGATGTCGGCGATCAGCCGGGGACTGTCGAATTCACGCATGAAGGAGAGGTGCTGGCCGCCTCGGGCCTGGCATGGATCCGGGCGAATCCAGGCGGCGCGGGGGCGTCGGGGAAGGGGCGATTATGGCCTCCACGCCCGGGAGCGCCGGAAGGGTTCGCCCCTAGCCGCGCCTTGGTCTTGGCGCGTGGTGCTGTAGTGAGACTACAGTGATTTTCAGGGCCGTCGGTGGCATGGATGGGGAGGGAAAAGTGATTGGTGACAATCGCTTGCCAACGAAATCGGAGTGATTGCATCATGGCCACCGTCGCGAAAAGTGCGACCGGGTGACAGTGCTCTTGTGCGATTGCTGTAGTTTTGCTACCTTGCGCGGATTCCGCCTCCGAGGCGGCCTCCGGCGCACCTTTGGGGTGCGCTTCAACAAGCCGAACAAGCAGGACAAGCACAGTGCAAGCAGATCAGGGTGTGGCGACGACGGGCGCCGCGGGGTATCCGTGGCTGGTGGCGGACATCGGCGGCAGCAATGCCCGCTTCGCGTGGGTCGACGGCCCCGGCAAGTCGGTCGAGCATGTGCGCAAGCTGCCGGTCGCTCAATATGAATCGCTGCGCGCGGCGGCCGAGGCCTATCTGAAGGAACTCGCCGGTCTGGGCATTCAGGCGCGGCCCCGGCGGGCGTCGCTGGCGCTGGCGACCGCGATCAAGAGCGACCGCATCGAGCTGACCAACAGCCACTGGACCTTCTCCCGCAGCCAGCTGCAGGCCGACCTCGGCCTGGACGAGCTGCGGCTGCTGAACGACTTCGAGGCGCTGGCGCTGTCGCTGCCTGGCCTGCGGCCGGACCAGGTGGCCGCGGTCCCGGGACCCGCGCTGACGACGCCGCGCGGCACGCTGGCGGTGATCGGGCCTGGCACCGGGCTGGGCGTCGGCGGCGTGATCGAGACCTCGGGCGGCTGGATCGCGCTGCCGGGGGAGGGCGGTCACATGACCCTGGCGCCGACCAATGACTACGAAAGCGAACTGCTCGCCGTCGCGCGGCGCGAGTTCCCGCATGTGTCGGCCGAGCGCTTCCTGTCGGGCATCGGCCTGCCGACGCTGCATGCCTCGGTCGCGACCGTGGCGGGCCAGGCGCCGGCGCAGCGCCTGACCGCGGAGCAGATCGTGGAGCGGGCACTGGGGGGCGACGAGATCTGCGCGCGGACGATGACGCAGTTCAGCGCCTTCCTGGGCAGCTTCGCCGGCAGCGTCGCGCTGGCGCTGGGCGCGCGCGGCGGCGTCTACATCGGTGGCGGCATCGTGCCGCGCCTGGGGGATCGCTTCTTCGAGTCGCCGTTCCGCGAGCGCTTCGAGGCCAAGGGACGCTTCGCCTCCTACCTGGCGGCCGTTCCCTGCGTGTTGATCACCGACACCCTGACCGCGCTGGCCGGCGCCGCTTTCGCGCTGGAGCAGTCGGTACGCTGAGGAAGCGCCATGCTGTAGTACAGCTACATCACCAAGCCAAAACGGCGACCCGCGCGGTCGCCGTTTTTCATTTCCGTTGCTCATTTTGCGGCTTTATCGGTGAAAACCCGCAGTCTATTCGTCGTTTTCACACCATAAATCAGCTAACTCAATAGCGCCAGGGTTTGCGAGAACTAGGTGGGTGATCTAGTTTTAGTACAGAATTCTTTCCGAACAAGGGGTTCCGTGGTCCCTGCAACGTGAACCTCCCGGTCGCAGTGCCCCGCAGGACGAGCCAGCGAGCGCCAGAAGACGCTCGAGCGCAGCCAGAGCTACAGGAGACAAACCCAATGAAGACATCGCACGCCCCCCGCGAGCTGTTCCGTGTGCAGCCGGTCGCCGCCGGCTGCCTGGTGACACTGGCCCTGATGGCCGGCGCCGCCCAGGCGCAGCAGGCCCAGACCGAAACGGACAAGGAAGCCGCAGCCAAGGCCGCGGCCGACAAGACGCTGGAGACGGTGACCGTCACCGGCATCCGCCGCGGCATCGAGGCCGCCATCTCGGTCAAGAAGAATGCCGACGCGATCGTCGAGGCCGTCTCCGCCGAGGACATCGGCAAGCTGCCCGACGTGTCGATCGCCGAGTCCATCGCCCGCCTGCCCGGCCTGTCGGCCCAGCGCGTCGCGGGACGCGCGCAGGTGATCTCGGTCCGCGGCCTGTCGCCCGACTTCGCGACCACGCTGCTCAACGGCCGCGAACTGGTCTCCACCGGCGACAACCGCAGTGTCGAGTTCGACCAGTACCCCTCGGAGCTGCTCAGCGCCGTGGTGGTCTACAAGACGCCGGAAGCGGGGCTGGTCGGCCAGGGCCTGTCGGGCACGATCGACATGCAGACGGTCCGCCCGCTGAATTTCAGCAACCGCGTGGTGACGCTGAATGCCCGTGGCCAGCGCAACTCGCTGGGCAAGGCGGCCGACGCCAGCGCCACTGGCAACCGCCTGAGCGCCAGCTACATCGACCAGTTCGCCAACCGCAGCATCGGCGTGTCGCTGGGGTATGCGCACCAGCAGACGCCGGTCCAGGAAGAGCAGGTCGGCTTCTACGAGCCCTGGGACCAGACCGGCCGCACCGGCCTGCCGGCGGGCACCTACAACTCCGGCGGCATCAAGGCCCTGCGCCGCACCGGCAAGAGCGAGCGCGACGCGCTGATGGGCACGATCGAGTTCCGTCCGAGCCAGAACTGGACCAGCGTCGTCGACGGCTTCTGGACCAAGGCCAAGCAGGTCGACACCGCCAACCAGTTCGAGATGAACCTGGGCTGGAACGGCAACAACCCGCCGGCCGGCCTGAACTGGTCGAACCCCACCGTCAACGACAACGGCACCCAGACCGGCGGCACGCTGCTGAACGCCTATCCGCTGGTGCGCGGCATGTACAACAAGCGCGACGACAAGATCGTCGCCGCGGGCTGGAACAACAAGCTGAAGTTCGAGAGCGGCCTGTCGCTGATGGCCGACGTGAACTACTCGCGCGCCACCCGCAACGAGCTGAGCCTGGAGAACAACACGCAGCTGGCGCGGGCCTCCGCGACCGACTGGCCGCTGGACAACGTGGGCCTGGCCTTCCGCACCGGCGGCTTCTCGCAGATCGTGCCGGGGCTGCGCAACTATTCGGATCCGAGTCAGCTGCTGCTGCAGAACACGATCTACGGCTCCGGCTACGGCAAGGTGCCCAGCGTCAAGGACGAGCTGACCGGCTTCAAGCTGGTGGGCAACCTGCCGGCGCCCGACTTCGCCTCCGGGCTGTTCTCCGACTTCGAGGCGGGCCTGAACTACGCGGACCGCTCGAAGAAGAAGCGCCAGCCGGAAGGCAACATCAACGTCGGCGCGCAGGGCGACACCGCGATCGCGCCGGACCTGCAGTACAGCCCGGTGGACCTGAGCTTCGCCGGCCTGGGCCTGATCCCGGCGTGGAACGTGCCGGGCGCGGTCGGCCGCTACATGACCTTCGCGCCGACGGAGACGGCCAGCTACCTGATCCCCAAGGCCTGGCAGGTCAAGGAGAAGACGACCACCGCCTTCCTGAAGGGCAACCTGGACGCGACCACCTTCGGCGTGCCGATGCGCGGCAACATCGGCCTGCAGGTCGTGCGCACCGACCAGTCCTCGCAGTCCAACTACTGGGACGCGACGCTCAACAACAACGCGGGCGGCGTGAAGCCGATCGAGGGCGGCAAGACCTACACCGACTACCTGCCCTCGATGAACCTGTCGTGGAGCCTGCCGGGCGAGCAGACGGTGCGCTTCGCGCTGGCCAAGCAGATGGCGCGTCCGCGGGTGGAGCAACTGAACGCCGGCCTGGAATTCGGCGTCAACGGCACGACCGGCAGGCCGGGGGCCACCGGCGGCAATCCGACGCTGAATCCGTGGCGAGCCAACGCGGTCGACCTGTCGTGGGAGAAGTACTTCGGCAACAAGGCCTACGTGGCCGCGGCCGCCTACTACAAGGACCTGCGCAGCTACATCTACAAGCAGACGGTGGATGGCTACGACTTCTCGCGTTTCGTCGTCGACTACGTGCCGCAGCCGGGCCAGCCGCCGGCGCAATTGACCGGCGATTTCACCGCCCCGTACAACGGGCAGGGCGGCCAGCTCAAGGGCCTGGAGCTGACGGCGTCGCTGCCGCTGAACCTGGTGAGCCCGATGCTGAACGGCTTCGGCATCGTCGCCAGCGCGACCTTCAACGACAGCAACATCTCGATCAAGGATCCGGACAGCGCGAGCAGCGTGGGCAGCGGGCCGATCTCGCTGCCGGGCCTGTCCAAGCGGGTCTACAACCTGACCGCGTACTACGAGGCCAACGGCTTCGAGTTCCGGATCAGCCAGCGCAAGCGGTCCGACTTCATCGGCGAGATCGGCAACTTCAACGGCTCGCGCACGCTGCGCTACGTGGTGGGCGAGAGCATCGTCGACGCGCAGATCGGCTACAACTTCACCGAAGGTCCGCTGAAGGGGCTGGGGCTGCTGGCGCAGGTCAACAACCTGACCGACGAGGCCTACCGCACCTACGCGCAGACCAAGGACCGCCCGCTGGAGTACATCAAGTGGGGCCGCACCTTCCTGCTGGGGGCGACTTACAAGTTCTGATGGCCCGCTGAAGCCACCGGGCCGGGCCCGGTGGGCCGAGTGATGCAGCCCCGCACGGCGAGAGCCGGCGGGGCTTTTTGGTTTCAACAAACATAGATGTTGGTAAATCCAACGTTGTACTAATATCTATGTCATGCCAAAGAGACCAGCCGCGATCGAGCAGATGCCCATGGCCGTGCTCGCGCACCTGCGCGAACTGGGCGAAAACCTGTCTTTGGCGCGCAAGCGAAGACAGGAGCCGCTGAAGTCGTGGGCCCGGCGGATCGGCGTTTCTGAACCGACGCTGATGCGCATGGAGAAGGGCGACCCGACGGTGTCGATGGCGGTCTACGCGACGGCGCTGTGGCTGATGGGGCGCGACGCGGCCCTGCCGGACCTTGCGGCGCCGGAGCATGATCGCGGGGCGCTGGCGCAGGCTGTGCGGGTCGCCCGTCAGCGGGCGGTGAAGCGCCGAACGACGATCGATGAGCGACTCGCCGCCGGCAGCGACGGCCAGGCGAAGCCCGGAGAGGACGCATGACGATGGATAAAGGCCTGTCCAGTACATCAAGTGGGGCCGCACCTTCCTGCTGGGGGCGACCTACAAGTTCTGATCGCCGAAATATCTCTTAGCCGCTCTCCTGCAGGCGGCTCAGTACCCCACGAGCCGGTCCACCTCGTCGAGCAGCGGCTGCCCGTTCGCGAGCCGCCGCAGGTTCTCGATGAATTGCTCGACGACCGGACCCACGGAGGGCTGGGCCGCGATGTGCGGCGTGACAAGCAGGCGGGGGTGGCGCCACAGCGGGCTGTCGGGCGGCAGCGGCTCCGTGGCGAAGACGTCCAGCGCGGCGCCGCTCAGGTGGCCCTCGTTCACGAGGGCGAGCAGATCGTCCTCGACGAGGATGCCACCGCGCGCCACGTTGATCACGAAGCTGCCGGGAGGCAGCATCGCCAGGCGTGACCGGTCCAGGAGACGGGCGGTCTGCGGGGTGCCAGGAAGCAGGCACACCAGGAAATCAGAGCGGCCGAGGAAGGCCGCCATGCCGGCCTCCCCAACGAAAACCGGCACGCGCGCGGCGCGTGCATCCGAGCGGGTCCAGCCGATGACCTTGAAGCCGAGCGCGGCGACTACATCGGCCACGACGCCGCCGATCGAGCCCAGCCCCATGATCCCCACCGTGACCTGGCGCGCGTCGGGCACCGGCAGGCGCTTCCATTCGCCGGCGGCGTGCTGCCGTTCCATGATGGGCAACGAGCGGAACTGACGCAGGACCTGCAGGGCGACGAATTGGGCCATGCTCAGGCCCAGCCCCGGCTCGACCGCGCGGGTGACCCTGACGTGCGCGGGAAGGTCAGGCGCGGCGAGCAGGCCATCGGCCCCGGCGCCGACGGAGGCCGCGAGCTGCAGGTTGGGCAGGCGCGGCGCGATCCCGGCCGGAAGCTTGAAGGTGAAGAGGGCGGTGATGTCGGGGTCGGCCTGCGGGCCGAGCTCGGTGACGATCTCGAGATCCGGCGCGCGGGCGCGCAGCGCCTCGTAGCGGGCGGTGACGAAGTCCGATGTCAGCAGCATCAAAACCTTTGGGGGGCGTGCGGGGAGCTTGCTCATGCGGGAGTGGCTTGCGTTCTTTCGTGAATGAACTTGGTCGGCCTCAGTAGGAGTGCTCTGGCATGGGGGCGCCGGCGGGGCGCCTCCTTCACTCGGGCCAATACTGGGCGGCCGCAGAGCGATTGCAGCGCAGCGGGATAAATAGGGGAAGTTAAACTATCAAATCGGTTAATAGTCCAAGCTTATGAATATAAGTACGCGGCAGCTCCAGGCCTTTCTCGCCGTCGCGCGACTGGGCAGCTTCACGCGCGCTGCCGAGGAGATCTTTGTCACCCAGGCCGGGCTCAGCCTGATGCTCAAGGATCTGGAGGCCCAGGTGGGCGGGCGTCTCTTCGATCGCACCACGCGATCGGTCAGCCTGACCCCGGCCGGTGAGCTGCTGCTGCCCACGGTGCGCGGCATGCTGGCCGACTGGGAGCGTGCCACCACCGGCATCGGGCGGCTCTCGGCAGAGGCCGAGCAGCAGGTGACGCTGGCAGCGACACCGCTCATCGCCACCAGCGTGCTGCCGCGCTGGCTTCAGGACTTCCACCAGGCACAGCCAGGCGTCCGCGTGCAGGTCGCAGACCTCGACCGCCGGGACATCCTGCTGGGCATCGAGGCGGGCGAGATCGATCTCGGCCTGGGCGCGTTCTTCAAGCCGGCGGTCGGCATCGAGCGCCAGTTGCTGGCGACTTTTCCGATGGTCCGCGTGGGTGCCCGTCCGCTCAAGGGGAGCGGCCGGAAGGCCGGCAACGGGCGGGCGCTGCGCTGGTCCGCGCTGGCGGACGACCACCTGCTCACGCTGCCTGTCGACAACCCGATCCAGAAGCTCGCGGATGCGCAGCTGCGTCGCCTTGGTCTGGCGCCCACGCGTGGTGGGGCGCTGCAGAACATCCAGGCCATGATCGCCATGGTGGAAGCGGGACACGGTGTGGCCACCTTGCCGGCGTTCGTGGCACCGGCCTGCGCGCGCTACCAGGTGGCGATACAGACGCTCGTCGAGCCCTCGGTGTCCGTCGACTTCTTCGTCGTCAGCAAGAAGGGGCGCCAGAAGACCGCACTTGCAGCCACGCTGATCGATTCGCTCGGTGTCCTCTTTCGGACCATCGCCGAGTCCCCGCCTGCCTGATCAGATGCGCCCCGTGCGCCTCGTGCGCCAATCACCCCGCGGAGCGCGCCGCGCTGCTGAACTCAATCCCCGGCCGGACTCAATCGCCCACCAGCACCCGCCCGCTCAGCGGGCCGATCTCGATCAGCAACTGGCCGTTGCCCGCCGCCTTCATCGGCGCGCCGGGTGTCAGCGCGTCGATGAAGGGCGTGGCGCGCAGCGCCGGCGGCAGCGCGAGGGTCGCCCGCATCGGCTCGGTCGCGTTGTTCATCGCCACGATCGCGCTGCGGCGGCCATCCTGGCGCAGCAGCACGATCACGTGCTCGTCCAGCCACAGCGGCGCGGACAAGCTGCCGTGCCGCAGTACCGGCTGCGACTGCCGCAGGCCGACCAGCCGCTTGACCTGCGCGCGCAGCGCCAGGTCCGGCTGCCCGCCTTCGTCGGCCCAGGGGTAGGGCGCACGGTTGTACGGGTCCTCGCCGCCGCCCAGGCCCACCTCGTCGCCGTAATAGATCGTCGGCGCGCCCGGGTAGCTCATCTGGAAGAACATCGCCAGCAGCAGGCGCCGCTTGCCGTCGGCGACCTTTTCCGGCGGGCTGTCGTCGCGCACGCCGAAGTGATGCAGCGCGCGCGGCTGGTCGTGCGAGGACAGCAGCGTCATGGACGCGAACAGCGCCTGCGGCGGATAGGACTCGCGCAGCAGCTCCAGGTTCTGGTAGGCGCGCTCCGCGCTGACACCGGCCGCGAAGTCCAGCACGGCATTGCGGAAGATGTAGTTCATCGTCGCGTCGAAGGTGTCGCCGAGGAAGAACTTGCTGGCGTCGAACCAGGTCTCCGCGATCGTCAGCGCCTCCGGCTGGTGACGCTTGACCGCGATGCGCCAGGCGCGCCAGAAATCGTCCGGCACCCAGGGCGCGACGTCCATGCGCCAGCCCGCCGCGCCGCGGTCCAGCCAGAACTGCATCACGCCGTCCCGGCCGAAGGCGTAGTCGCGGAAGGCGCGGCTGGACTTGTCCAGCTCGGGCAGGTCCTTGATGCCGATCCAGGCGGCGTACTGGTCGTCGGGTTTGGGCCGGGAGAGGTCGAAGCGGAACCAGCTCGCATAGGGCGAGGCCGGGTTGGGCTTGCCGTTGTCGAAGGCGCCGCCGGGCGGGAAGTTGCCGAAGCGGTTGAAGTAGGGCGAGTCCGCGCCGACGTGGTTCAGCGAGGTGTCCGGGATCACGCGCAGGCCGCGCTTGCCGGCCTCGCTGGTCAGGCGCTGGAAGTCGTCGTTGCTGCCGAAGGCGGGATCGATGCGCTTGTAGTCGCCGGTGTCGTACTTGTGATTGCTGGCGGCCTGGAAGACCGGCGTCAGGTACAGCGCGTTGACGCCCAGCTCGCGCAGGTCATCGAGCTTGTCGATGAGGCCGGCCAGGTCGCCGCCGAAGAAGTCGTTGTTGTAGACCGCGTCCGAGCCGTCGCCGCTGCCCGGCTTGTACGGGCGGTCCAGCCAGCGCGGATGGCGCTCGATGCCGTGGTCCTGGTACCGGGCCTGGCCGACCTGCGGATCGTTGGAGGTGTCGCCGTTGCGGAAGCGCTCGGGGAAGACGTAGTAGTAGATGAGGTCGCGCGCGAAGTCGGGGACGGCGAAGTCGGACGCGTGGATGGTCTGGCGATAGCGGCGGATCGAGAACGGCCCCTTGGCATCGGGTCCCTCGGGCAGCCGCGCGATGCTGGCCGGCCCCATCGAGCCCTTCTCCTTGGTCCAGTGGATCGGGTCGGCGTTGTTCTGGACGACGTAGCGGGCACCGTCGATCGTGGCGATGAAGTAGTAGCCGTAGACGCCCGGCGCGCCGAAGCGGTGGCGGGCCTTCCAGCGCTCGCGGCCCTCGGCGGTGCCGGCCTTGTGCAGCGGCACGCGCGCCTCCTCGGCATAGGCGATCAGATCCTCGTTGCCCTCGACGCGGCGGCGCTCGACGACCAGCTCGAGCTTCTCGACGCCGGGCAGCGCGGTCAGCTGGAACTCGATCCAGGTCTTGGCCGGCTGCGCGCCGAAGGGCGTCTTGAAGGCGGCGAGGCGCGAGTCGTAGCGCAGGCTTGCCGCGACGGCGCCCAGCGACGCGGCGCAGGCGCCCGAAGCGCTCGGCGTCGGCATCGCTGGAGGTGGGCCGGCCTCGTCGGCCCGCGCGGCCAGCGCCGGCCCGGTGGCGTACAGCGTGGCCGCCAGGCCGGTCAGCAGCGCGGCGGGGAGGGACGCGAGCGGCGCGCGTCGGCGTGGCAAGGAGGCGTGCATGGCCGGGAACGCTACCTCGGATTCGAGGCGAGAGCCCTCGGGGTCAGCCCTTCGTCGGACCAGCGTCCCTCCGGCCTACGCGCTCACGAACGGGCGCTCCCGCATCCATGTCGTCGCGACCCATTTCTCGCCCTGGACAACGGCCGCGCTGGCGTGCAGCGAGGCGTGGTCCAGCTGTCCCTGGGCATTGGCCGCGGGCGGGCCAGCGCGATGAGCTGCTCGCATTCATCGGCATCGATCGTCATGGCGGCGCTCAGGGCAGGTCCACCGCGACCCAGCCGGTCGCCGTCGGCCGGAACCGCTCCTGCAATTGCGCGCTGCCCGCTCCGCGGATGACTTGGGCGACGACGGGGAAGACCCGCTGCACCTCGGCGTCCGCGGTCCAGGGCGCGGCCTTCACCTGGTAGGTGTAGCTGACCGTCGCGAGCCGGTCCCGGCCTTCGCCGGCCAGCTCCCAATGGACGACCCGGTCCAGGCTCAGCCTGGCCGCGCAGAAGTCGCCGACCGTCTGCCGGCCGCCGCCCGGCGTGGCTCGCTCCCGTGTCAGGTAGAACTGCCGGCCCGCCTCGGTCAGCGCATAACGGCGGACCTTCATGCGGTGCGGCATCTCCTGATCGTCCTTGACATCGACCTCGGCGACCGTCGAGCTCGCCAGCCCCAGTCGCTCCAGGACCGGCAGTTGCAGCGCGTTGCGCGCGCCGGTGTCGATCTCGTGCTGCGTCAGGTCGATGGGCCAGTCGGTCTTGGCCAGGCACAGGTCGCCGCGCTGGGCGAGGTAGTCCTTCAGCGCCGCGGCGAACTGGTCCGAGGAAGGTGCCGGCGAGCGCGCGCATCCGCTGAGCGCGTTCAGGAGGAGCGCGCTCGCGATCAGGCCGATGGACACGGCGGCGCGGCGCAAGAGGAAGGCGTGGGTCATGGTGAAGCGACGCATCACGACGTGCAGGCACCCGGCTTGGGCGGCTCGGCCGGCTGGACGTCCTTGTCGTTGAGCGTGTTGAGGAAGCAGAGGAGATCGGCGATGTCCTGCTCGGACATCGGCGGCTTGCTGTGGGCGGGGCGGCCGTCCAGCGGCATCTGCGTGTCGATGTTGCCGACGAAGCGCGCGGGCAGGTCGTCGAACTTGCGCACCTGGCCGCCGACGTACTGCGTGGTGATCAGGCCGTAGCCCGGGAAGTCCGGATCGGGCGTGGCCTTGGCCTGGCCGCCGACGGTGGGGTACCAGAGCTCCGGCATCGTGTCGCGCGTGTTGTAGAAGCGGATCGTCTGCTCGAGCGAATGGAAGATGCCGTTGTGGAAGAAGCTGCGCCGCGAAGCGACGTTGCGCAGCGTGGGCGACTTGAACATGCCGCAGAAGCGGTTGCCCGGCGTCGGCGGGTGATCGGTGCGGGCCGGGCCGCACAGGCCGAGGTCGACGTGGCCCGGGTCCGCGTTCACGGGCAGCGCCGCGTTGCGCGGCACGCCGATGGCCTCGTAGGAGAAGTCGGTGAAGATCGCCGTGCTGCCGTTCAGGCCGGCGCCCTGGTAATGGCACGACGCGCAGTTGCCGCCGTTGGGATCGGCGAAGACCTTCAGCCCGCGGGCCTCGGCCGGCGTGAGCACGCCGCCGATCTTGTTGCCGATGTAGAGGTCGAACTTGCTGGAGTAGGGATGGAAGCTGACGTCCTCGAGCTGGAAGGCCTGCAGCGCCTGGCCCGCGGCGGCGAAGGCGCGGTCCACCTCGTCGAAGACCTGCGCGCCGAAGGCCTGGCGGAACAGCGCCGCATAGGGACCCGCCTGCAACTGCGTCACGACGTCGGCGCGGCTGGCGTTGGCCATCTCGCGCGGATCGAGCAGCGGCAGGCCGGCCTGCTCGGCGAGCGTGGCCGCGCGGCCGTCCCAGGCGAAGCCGCCGCCGGGGCCCGGCACGCTGACGCCATCGGGGTTGTCGAGCAGGTCCGCGTAGGGCGGCGTCGCGTCCTTGTAGCGCAGCGACGGCACGGCCCGCGTGCCGGTCTGGTTCATCGCCGGACCGCCCAGCTGGGCGGACAGGTCGTTGGACGGCGCATAGGCATGCTTCGGGTCGTGGCAGGTCGAGCAGGCCATGCGGCCGGAGGCCGACAGCGAGGCGTCGAAGAACATCTTCTGGCCCACCTGCGCCGCCAGGCTCAGCGGGGTCGCTGGGTTCAGCGCCGTGCCCACGCTGTCGGAAGCGGCCGCAGTGGCGCTGGCGGACGGGCCCGCCGGCGTCGCCTCTCCGGACGGGCCGCAGGCGGCGAGCAACGCGCCCAGGCTGACGCACGCGCCGGTGCCCACGAGGGCCGCCAGCGACGCGCGGGCGGAGGAGAGGAGAGCTCGCCGTGACATCGCGCGCGTCGCCGGGCTTACTTCGTCAGCGCCCAGACATTGGTCTGGACCGCGTCGGCGCCGATCTGCGCCGGCGTGTTCACGTCGGCCGACTGCTTCTGCGTATAGCTCGCCGGTGCCTGCCAGGCGTGGTTGATGGCGCGCACCGCGTCGAAGTGGGTGTCGGCGCTGCCGGCGTACTCGGGCAGGTTGAGGATGTTGGCGGCGATGAACTTCTCGGTGTACTTCGAGCGGTTCATGTAGGACGCATCCACCGCCGGGTCGGCCAGCTGGAACATGTCCTGCAGCGTGCGCACGAACGAGAAGTGGCTGTAGGCATCGCCGTCGGAGACCCCCTTGGGCGCGCCCGCCTGGTTGGTCAGGATGCCGAAGATGCTCTGGCCGTGGCCGCGGTTGCCCTTGGTGTAGTTGTTGATGCTGGCGTCCACCGTGACCGCGCCGGTCTTGGGATCGACGACCAGCGGCTTGGACACCGCGCTGTTGGAGACGTTCCAGCCGCAGCAGGAGTTGAAGCCCGAGGTGGCGTTGCCTTCGTCGAACATCAGCACGATCGCGACGCGCTTGGCCGGGTTCTTCCACAGCGGCGAGGCCTGGATCCTCTTCACCAGCGCGTCGACGTAGTTGTCGCCGCGCGTGATGATGTTGGCCGCCGCGGTCGGCGCCACGTTGTTGGCGACGCTGCCGCAGTCGCTGGCGGTGGCGGTGCCGCCGCCCGCCAGCTTGCCCACGACGCTGATGCCGTGCATGTCGTCGCACTGGTCGGGCACCAGGAAGTTCAGCGTGCCGACCTTGCCGCTGGCCAGGTCGGTGCCGAGCTGGTCGATGTCGTAGTTGGCGGGCATCGCATACGCGCTGCTGTTCTTCAGGTTGGCGTCCCACTGGCCGCCGCCCATGGTGCGGTTGCTGTACTTGAACTCCGGCGCGCTGCGCACGTTCTGGTAGGCCATGCCCGGGTGGTGCTTGGTCTTGTAGAGGCCGGCGGGCATCGGCAGCGTCAGCGCGGCATTGCCGACGGCGCTGGTGTTGCCGTTGAGGGTGCCGGGCGCGTAGACGTTGTCCGCGGCGGTGACCGCGGCATCGGCGACGCTGTCGGTGCGGAAGTCCTGTCCCGGGTTCATCGACTCGCTGTAGGTGCGCCAGGTCATGCCGGCGGCCGCGATCGCGTTGAACAGGTTGGGCCTGCCGACGATGTTGTGGTTGACCGCCGCGGCCTGCGTGCAGCTGGCGTTGAAGGGCGAGCTGGCCAGGCCCGGCTGGGTCTTGTCGGGCAGCGGCAGATCCTGGACCGCGTTCGGGCCGGTGGCGTCGCAGTTCCACTGGCTGTCGTCGGTGATGCCGAAGTCGTCGGCGCCGCCCAGCGCGGTGTAGTTGGGCTCGGACGGATTGCCGGTGGCGTAGTAGCTGGTCAGCTGGTTGCCGCTGGCCAGCAGCGCGTTGATCTTGGGCGCCCACGGCGAGCCCTTGATCGACAGCGTCGCCTTGTTCTCCAGCATCACGATGAAGAGATGGTCGTAGCGCGGGATGCCTTCGAGGTTGAAGGCCGCCTGCTGCGCCTGCGCGAAGGTGATCTTCGCGCGGGCGTCGGTCCCGCTGGGGGCGGTGGAGGCGCTGACGTTGGCGGCCCCGGCCAGGCGCGGATCGCCGCCGGGCACGGCCAGCGCGTCGGGATAGAGGTCGCCGCGGTCGAGCTTGGTGATGGCGTAGGTGAAGCGGTTGTCCAGCGCCTTGGACTCGGCCAGCATGACGGCCTGGTCGGCGCCGGCGACGGTGTTGACGTCGGCCAGCACCTTGTCGAGGGACACGCCGATGCGCGTCGCCACGGTCTGCTTCTCGACGGCGTAGCTGCTGCCGTTGGCCTCGACGAGCCGCTGCACCTCCGAGGACAGCGGGCTGATGACGACCTGGCCGGCCTGGTCCAGGACCTGGTCCAGCGAGGCGCGCAGCACGTCGCGGCTGGCGACCTTGGCGCCGGTGGCGGAGACGGTGGCGTCGGTGCCGATGTCGGCGATCAGCGCGGCATTGGCCGGCACGGTCAGCGAGAAGCGGCCCTGGGCATCGGTGACGACGGGATGCTCGGCGGCATCGCAGACGCCGTTGCCGTCGGCGTCGACACAGACCTTGGCGCCGACGTAGTAGGCGGGCGCCAGGGTGGGGTCGCTGGCGCTGCCGGGTGTGAAGCTGGCGGCGGTGACGACGCCGCTGATCGTGACGCTCGGGGTCGACGGGCCGTCGTTGTCGGAACCGCAGGCGGCCAGGATGGCGGCGGCGATCAGGGTGAGCGAGGCGTTCAGCGCGGTGGATTTGCTGGGTCGCATGGGGCGTCCTGGAGTGGTGGCGATGGCGGGTTCGAGTGGCCCGGGCAGGGGCCGGCCCGAAACGCGGCGCACTCTAGGAATCACGCATGACGGATCCGTGTCACCCGGCGTCAAGGACGCGTGAGAACCCAGGCGGCATCGGGTCTGGCGCGTTTCGCAAAGTTTGGTGAAGCGGCGCGACGGGGCGGAACGGCTCGTGGCTCGCACGGGGCTTGGCGCGAGGTGAACGGAGAGCCGTATGGGCTGAAGGCGCTGTGCAAATGCGATAGGACTCCGTCTCGTGCCCGCCTCATATCGGTCCTGTATGTTCATCATTTTGGACAACTATGGCGTCTCATGTCTAGAATGATGAACATGCCAAGCAAACCGCCGATAATCTTCCCGCAGGAGCAACGGATGCTTGCCCGACTGGGCGAGCGCATCCGCCTTGCCCGCCTTCGTCGCCAGTTGAGCAGCGCGGCGATCGCGGCGCGCGCAGGCATCTCGCGCACCACGCTCTACAAGGTCGAGCTCGGCGACCCTGGCATCACCCTCGGCACCTGTCTGCGCGTGCTGGCCGCGCTGGGGCTGGACCAGGACTTCGACCAACTGGCGGCCGACGATCACGTGGGCAGACGCCTGCAGGACCTCGCGCTCGATCGTGCGGCCGCTTCACCTCGCCGGCGAACCGCGCGCAGGTCCGGCGCCCACTCCCCGTCCTCGGACGAGGAGACACCATGACGAAGCGGGAAGAGGTGCTGGAGGTCTGGCTGGATGACGACCTGGGGCCGGCGGTCCTTGTGGGCACGCTGTCCCACGATCGCGGGCAGGTGCGCTTCCGTTATGAGCGCGCGTGGCTCAAGGATGCTCGTGCCTTTTCGCTCGATCCAAGCCTGACGCTCGATGCGAACGCGTTCTTCCCGAAGCCGGAGACCGGCAACTTCGGCATCTTCCTGGACTCGTCGCCGGATCGGTGGGGCCAGACGCTCATGCGACGCCGCGAGGCACTGCAGGCCAAGGACGAGCGGCGCGCCGCACGCGCCCTGTACGCGTGGGATTTCCTCATCGGTGTGCAGGACGTGACGCGACAGGGCGCGCTGCGTTTCCGGCCGGTCGGCGGCGACGCCTTCCTCGACAACGACGAACGGGCGGCACCGCCCGTCACCACCTTGCGCGAACTCGAGGCGGTGGCCATCGAGCTCACCAGCCGCCGGATCGACGACCTGGGCGCCCTGCGTCGCTGGCTGGCGGTGCTGGTGGCGCCGGGCGCCTCATTGGGGGGCGCCCGACCGAAGGCGAACTTCACGGACGCGGACGGCTCGGCCTGGATCGGCAAGTTCCCTGCGCGGGACGACGATCGCGACATCGGTGCCTGGGAGCACCTCGTCCATGGCCTGGCGCGCCGCGCCGGCATCGAGGTGCCGCAGGCCAAGGCGCTGCGCCTGACGGGCGACTTCCACACGTTCTGCGTGCAGCGCTTCGACCGCGCCTCGGGGATGCGGCGCTTCTATGCGTCAGCGATGACCTTGCTGGGCAAGGAGCGCAGCGAGGGGACGAGCTACCTGGAGCTCGCCCAGTTCATCCGCCAGCGCGGCGCGGTCGACCATGTGGCGACCGACCTGGAACAACTGTTCCGGCGGGTTGCGTTCAACGTGGCCGTCGGCAACCGCGACGACCACCTGCGCAATCACGGATTCCTGTTGAGCAAGGAAGGCTGGCGATTGGCGCCGGCCTTCGACATCAATCCGAACGTCGACAAGGCGGAGCACGTGCTCAACATCGATGACGTGGACAACCGTCCGAGCCTGGCGACGGTCAGCGCCACGGCGGTCTTCTACGGCTTGAGCCAGGAGCGCGGCGACGCCCTCGTCGAGGAGGTGGCCACTGCTGTCGACGACTGGCGCGCGCAAGCGCGGCGGGCGCGCATCGCCGCGGCCGACATCGCGTCCACCGCGGCGGCATTCGCCGCCCACCACGAGTACCGGCAGACGCGCTGACGGCGCGTCGCGCCCCTCAGCCCTTCACCCCACCCGCCGTCAGCCCCGACACGATCCAGCGCTGCGCCAGCAGGAACACCGCCGTGATCGGCAGGCCCGACAGCACCGCCGCGGCGGCGAAGTCGCCCCACAGGAAGCGCTGGTCGTGCAAGTAGTACTTGGAGCCCACCGCCAGGGTCAGGTTGGACTCCTCGCGCAGCAGCACCGACGCCACCGGGTATTCGATGATGCAGCCGATGAAGGCCAGCACGAACACCACCATCAGGATCGGCACCGCCATCGGCAGCAGCACCAGCCGGAAGGCCTGCCAGTGCGACGCGCCATCGACCTTCGCGTTCTCCTCGATCTCGACCGGGATGGTTTCGAAGTAGCCCTTGATGGTCCAGATGTGCGTCGCCACGCCGCCCAGGTAGGCCACGATCACGCCCGCGTGCGTCTCGATGCCCAGCCACGGCACGAAGCTGCCGATGGTCTCGAAGATGGCGTAGATCGCCACCAGCGCCAGCACCGGCGGGAACATCTGCAGCAGCAGCATGCTGTTCAGGATCCCGCCCTTGAAAGTGAAACGCAGCCGCGCGAAGCCATAGGCGGCCGTCGTCGAGATGCCCACGATCAGCAGCGCCGAGATCGTCGCCACCTTGATCGAGTTCCACAGCCAGGTCAGCACCGGGAACGGCGGCTGCACCAGCGAGCCGTCCGCCGCCTGGTACGGAATGCCCAGCGCCAGCTGCCAGTGCTCCAGGCTGATCGTGGTCGGGATCAGGCTGCCCGTGGCGAAGTTGCCCGGCCGCAGCGAGATCGACACCACCGCCAGCAGCGGGAACAGCGTCACCGCCAGGAAACCCCACAGCAGCGCATGCGCCGCCACGACGCGCCAGCGCGCCTGCTTGCCTCGAACGATCGCCATGGTCCGGGCGTCCTTATGAGTTGGCTTTGCGCATGAGGCGCAGATTCAGCAGCGACATCCCCGCGACGAGGATGAAGATCAGCGTCGAGATCGCCGCCGCCAGGCCGAAGTCCGTGCCCGAGTCGCGGAACGCGATGCGGTAGGTGTAGCTGACCAGGATGTCGGTCTGGCCCGCCGGGATCTTGGTCGACAGGTAGTCGGGCCGGCCATCGGTCAGCAGCGCGATCAACACGAAGTTGTTGAAGTTGAACGCGAAGGCCGACACCAGCAGCGGCGACAGCGGCTTGATGATCAGCGGCGCGGTGATCTTGAAGAAGTTGGTCAGCGGCCCCGCGCCCGCCAGCGCCGAGGCCTCGTACAAGTCCGAGGGGATCGCCTTCAGCAGCCCCGTGCACAGGATCATGATGTACGGGTAACCCAGCCACACGTTGACGATCAGCAGCATCGTCCGCGCCAGCGCCGGGTCCGCGAACCAGGCCGGACGCACGCCGAAGAGCGCGTCCAGGATCGCGTTGATCTCGCCGAAGTTCTGGTTGAACAGGCCCTTGAACACGAGGATCGAGATGAAACCCGGCACCGCGTAGGGCAGGAACAGCAGCGTGCGGTAGGTCGTGCGGTAGCGCAGGTCCTCCCAGTTCAGCAGCACCGCCAGCATCATCCCGATCGCGGTGGCGAAGACCACCGTCAGCAGCGAGAACACCACCGTCCAGCCGAAGATCGACAGGAAGGGGCCGCGGAACTCGGCATCGAACAACATGCGCCGGTAGTTCTGCGCGCCGACCATCACCTTGTAGCCGGGCGCCAGGTGCGTGCCCGCGGCCGCGCCCTGGCCTTCGTAGTAGCCGGTGGTCGCGTCGGGGCGGAAGAGCGCGCCGTCGGCTACGCGCTTGATCGCGCCGTCGGGCTGCTCCACGAAGTGGGGGCGGATCGGCCCGAACTCGCGCAGGCCGAGGTAGCGCAGCGTCGACGCATCGCCCACGCCGCCGGTGGCAGCGGTGCCGCCGGCCTGGCCCGGCAGGCGCAGCCGCAGCTGCGCGAGCGCCAGCCGGTGCGCGACGAGCTCCTTCAGCGTGAGCGCGGTGCCCAGCGTCGCGTCGGCCGGGCCGACGGCCTGCATCGCGACATCCACCGGCTTGCCCGCCTGCCGCAGCGCCAGCGGCGGCGAGACGAATTGCGCGGCACCGCTGGCCGGGTCGCGCAGCACGATCCGGAAGTCGCCGCCCGCGCCGTGCACGCTGTAGTCGCGCACCTCGTCCAGCACCGTGTCGTGCTGGTCCAGCAGGAACTCGCGCACGCGCTCCTGGCTCAGCAGATGGGCCGACGAGTAGTTGGTGAAGCCGATCTGCGTCGTGAACGCGAGCGGGAAGGCGATGAACAGCAGCATCCCGGCGACACCGGGAAACAGGTAGCGATACGCGAAGCCCGCCTTCGACAGGTAGACGGCGAAGCCCGCGCCGGACAGCAGCAGCACGCCGAGCGCCCAGCTGGTCAGCCCCGCGGCGTACAGCATGAACACGAGGTAGAGCGCGGCCAGCGCGATGACGGCGATGGTCGGCCAGTAGAGCGCGCGGCCCAGCCGCTCCAGTGCGCCGGGCGGCTGGCGGGTGTAGGCCTCGGCCAGCGGCGAGCCGGGCAGGGCGGCGGACAGGGCCGCGGAGGAGGCGGTCGTGGCGTTCATTGCTTGAGCAGCATCCGGCCCGAGGCGCCGTCCAGCGCGTCCTTGGGGCTTTGCAGGCCGTTGGTGATGGCTTCCAGCGCCGCGTCCATCGCGGTCCAGAAGCGGCCCACCTCGGGGATGTTGGGAATGGCCTCGCCGGCGCGGGCGTTCTCCATGCTGGCGCGGATCAGCGGATTCACCGACAGCGCCTGGTAGAAGGCCTTGTTGGCCGGCACACCGATGGGCACGTCGGCGTCGAGCACCTTCAGCGACTCGGGTCCCATCAGGTGGCGCTCGATGAACTCGCGCGCGAGGTCCTTGTTCTTCGACGGCGCCGAGATCATGCAGCCCAGCACTCCGACGAAGGGCTTGGACGGCTTGCCCGGGATCACCGCGGGGATCGGCGCGACGCCGATGTCGATGCCGGCCTTGCGCGCGTTCTCCCAGGCCCAGGGACCGGAGATCATCATCGCGATCTCGCCGCGCGCGAAGCTCGATTCCATCTCGGAATAGCGCGCGCCGCGCGGCATCACGCCCTCCTGGATGAGGCGCTCCAGCATGCGGCCCGCGGCCAGCGCGCCTTCGTTGTTCACCGCCACCTGGCCGGCGTCGAAGTCGCCCTGCGCGTCACGGCCGAAGATCACGCCGCCGGCGCCGGCGAACATCGGCCAGGTGAAGAAGCTCTTGTTGTAGTCCCACAGGATCGCGTGCTTGCCGCGCTGGCGCAGCGTCTTGTCCAGCGCGATCAGCGCGTCCCAGGTCGCCGGCGCCTGCGAGACCAGCGCCTTGTTGTAGATCAGGCCGGTGGTCTCGATCGCGATCGGATAGCCCCAGTAGCGGCCCTGATAGCGGAACGCCTGCCAGGCTGTGCCCTCGACCTCGTCGAACAGCGCTTTGCGCGGCTGGATCGGTGTCAGCAGCCCCGCCTTGGCCCATTCGCCGACGCGGTCATGCGGCCAGCAGAAGACGTCCGGTCCCTTGCCGGCGCCGGCCGCCTGGGTGTACTTCTCGGGCGCGTCGACCGGATGCTCGACCACGACCTTCACGCCCGATTCGCGCTCGAAGGCGTCGCCGACCTTCTGCAGCCCGTTGTAGGCCTTGTCGCCGTTGATCCAGACCAGCAGCTTGGGCGGCGTCTGTGCGGCGGCCTGCTTGCAGCCGCCGAGCAGCGCGACCGCCGCGAGCGCGGCCGCGGCCAGCGTCATGCGCGATGCCGGCGCGGTCATGCCGCGGCCCCGAGCCGCTGGAACGCCAGGCCCTGCGCGTCGAAGAGGTAGCAGAGGTCGGGCGGCAGCTGCAGCTGCAGCGTGTCGCCGGAGCGCACGCGCTTGCGGCCGTCGAATTCGCAGGTCAGCGCCTCCTCGACGCCGGGATAGGCGCAGTACGCATGCGTGACGCCGCCCAGCGACTCGACGAAGGTCACCGTGCTCGAGATCAGGTTGGCATCGCCGCCGACCTCGAAGTGCTCGGGCCGCAGGCCCAGCGTGACCTTGTCGCCGGCCTTGGCGCGCGAGGCGTCCACGTGGGCGCGGATGGTCGCGCCGTCGCTCAGCCGCAGCACCGCGTGATCGGCCGCGGCGCTGACGAGCTCGGCCTCGATGAAGTTCATCCTCGGGCTGCCGATGAAGCCGGCGACGAAGAGGTTGTCCGGATGCTCGTACAGCTCCAGCGGCGTGCCGACCTGCTCGATCTTCCCGGCGCTCAGCACCACGATGCGGTCGGCCAGCGTCATCGCCTCGACCTGGTCGTGGGTGACGTAGACCATCGTCGTCTTCAGGTCCTCGTGCAGCTTGGCGAATTCATAACGCATGCGCACGCGCAGCGCGGCATCGAGGTTGGACAGCGGCTCGTCGAAGAGGAAGACCTCGGGCTTGCGCACGATCGCGCGGCCGATGGCCACGCGCTGGCGCTGCCCGCCCGACAGGTCCTTGGGCTTGCGCTCGAGCAGGTGCTCGATGTGCAGGATGCGCGCGGCGTAGCGCACCGCGCGGTCGATCTCGTCCTTGGGCACCTTGGCCAGCTTCAACCCGAACGCCATGTTGTCGTACAGGTTCATGTGGGGGTAGAGCGCGTAGCTCTGGAACACCATCGCGATGCCGCGCTCGGCCGGCGGCACGTCGTTGACCAGGCGCCCGCCGATGCGCATCTCGCCGCCGGTGATGTCTTCCAGCCCCGCGATCGTGCGCAGCAGCGTCGACTTGCCGCAGCCCGACGGGCCGACGAAGACCATGAACTCGCCGTCCCGGATCTCCAGGTCGATGCCATGCAGGATCTTGGTCTCGCCATAGGCCTTGACCACGCTGTGCAGCTTCACGTCCGCCACTTGGATACCTCCGCGCGCGCCCGGGGAGGGCGCCGCCTGTCTCGTTCGTTGGTGTCGATCGATCGTCCGTCGCCGCGACCGCGCAGCGGCGAAGGAGCGAACGATGTTTGTAGAGAATATACATGGCGGATTGACGATTCACAACGCGGCTACACCCGTTCAATCGTCGTCGAATCGCGTGAAATCAATGGCTTACGTCGAATATCGGGATAACCCGATGTAGTGAAACTACAGAAACTACAAGCGTCTGATGGATACTTCGCTCCATGACGAGCGCCGCCGTCGGCGCCACTGCTTTCCGATGAATCGAATGAGCGCTGCTTCCGCCATCTCCGCGGGGTCCGGCCTGCCCGCGATCGCCGCCGCGGTCGAGCCTGGCCGCCACGAACCCCTGGGCGTCACCGTCCGCGACGGCGGCGTCAACATCGCCGTCTTCTCGGCCCATGCGACGCGCGTCGAGTTCTGCCTGTTCGACGACACCGGCACGCGGGAGCTTTCGCGCCATGCGCTGCAGGGCCCAGTGGACGGGCTCTGGACCGGCTTCCTGGTCGGTGTCGCGCCCGGCCGCCTCTATGGTCTGCGCGCCCACGGCCCGCATGCGCCGGGCGAGGGCCATCGCTTCAACCCCGCCAAGCTGCTGCTCGATCCCTATGCGCGCGAGATCGTCGGCGAGTTCCGCAACCTGCCCGAGGACCATGGCTATCCCTTCGGACACCCGGACGGCCCGTTCGCGCTGGACGAGCGCGACAACGGCGTCACCGCGCTGAAGGCGCGCGTGGCCACGCCGCTGGCGGGGCCCGGTCCGCGGGCCAATGCGCCGCGCCACGCGCCGCGCGACGTCGTGCTCTACGAGGTGCATGTCAAGGGCTTCTCGATGCGCCACCCCGGCATCCCCGAGGCGCTGCGCGGCAGCTACGCGGCGCTCGCGCATCCGGTGGCCATCGCGCACTTCCAGCGCCTGGGCGTGACCACGCTGTCGCTGCTGCCGGTGCAGTTCGCCGTCGACGAACCGCACCTGTCCGGCACCGGCCTGCGCAACTACTGGGGCTACAACACGCTGGGCTTCTTCGCGCCCGATCCGCGGCTGGCCAGCGCCGCGGTGCGGCACGACCCGAGCGCCGTCGTGGCCGAGTTCCGCGCCATGGTCCACGCGCTGCACGAGGCCGGGCTCGAGGTGGTGCTCGACGTCGTCTACAACCACACGCCCGAGGGCAACGAGTGGGGGCCGACGCTGTCGCTGCGCGGGCTGGACCAGAAGAGCTATTACCGGCTGCAGCCCGACGATCCGTCGCGGATGGAGAACCTGACCGCCTGCGGCAACACCGTTCAGGTCGAGCATCCGCGCGTGACGCAGCTGGTGCTGGACTCGCTGCGCCACTGGGTCGGCGAGATGGGCGTCGACGGCTTCCGTTTCGACCTCGCGCCGGTGCTGGGCCGCACCGCCGAGGGCCACGATCCGCAGTCGGCCTTCTACACCGCGCTGCGCCAGGATCCGCTGCTGGCGCAGGTGCACCTGATCGCCGAGCCCTGGGACGCGGGACCGCAGGGCTACCAGCTCGGCCGCTTCCCGGGCCGCTTCATGGAATGGAACGACAAGTTCCGCGACGCGGCCCGCGGCTTCTGGCTCGGCCACGGGCCGGAGGGCCGGCGCATCGACCGCGCCGAATTCGCGCGCCGCTTCAGCGCCTCGCGTGACGTCTTCGACCCGGCGCCGCCGACGAATGGCGGCGGCGCGCGCTCGCCGCTGGCATCGATCAACTTCCTGGCGGTGCACGACGGCTACACGCTGGCCGACCTGGTCAGCCATTCGCGCAAGCACAACGAGGCCAATGGCGAGGACAACCGCGACGGCCGCGACGGCGAGCTGTGCGGCAACTTCGGCGTCGAAGGCCCGACTGACGATCCCGCGATCCGCGACACCCGTGAGCGCGTGCGCCGCGCGATGCTCGCGACGCTGCTGCTGTCGCAGGGGACGCCGATGCTGTATTCGGGCGACGAGTTCGGCAACGGGCAGGGCGGGAACAACAACGCCTACTGCCAGGACAACCCGATCGGCTGGCTGGACTGGCCCGCGGCCGACGAGTCGCTGATCGCCTACACCGCCGCGCTGACGCGGCTGCGCCGCGATCATGCGCTGCTGCGCCACGCGCGGTGGTTCCCGTCGCCGCAGGGCGAGACGCGCGGCGGCGGCGATGACGGCGATGTCGAAGCGCCGGGGCAGCCGACGCTGCGCTGGTTCGACGCCATGGGCCACGAGATGCGCGAGCAGGACTGGCGAATCGACGGCCGCACGGCACTGGCGGCGATGCTGGGCGACGGCGAGGATCGCCTGCTGCTGTTGGTCAATCCCGACGCCAGCCCGACGCCGTTCACGCTGCCGGCGAGCGACATCGACGGCCCCAGTGACGGTGACCGCGACGGCGCTGGCGGCTGGACCCTGCTGCTGGACAGCAGCGGCGAGACGCCGACGGGCCATCGCGGCGAAGATGGCGTGACGGTCCCGGCCCGCGCGTTGATGCTGTGGGGACGGCCGCGCACGAATGCCGCATCGACCTCCCGGGCGCACATCGACACCGACACCCGATCCAATTCCACGAACACCCTCTCGAGCGACACGACACCATGACGATCGACCTTCACCAGCGCCAGTCCGGCGTCCTGCTGCACATCACCTCGCTGCCCGGCCCCAACGGCATCGGCGACTTCGGCCCCGAGGCCTATCGCTTCGTCGACTGGCTGCAGTCGGCGGGGCAGTCGATCTGGCAGTGGCTGCCGAGCACGCCGATCGGCCCCGGCGAGAGCCCGTACCAGGGCGTCTCGGCCTTCGCCGGCAGCCCGTGGATGGTGGCGCTGGAGCCGCTGGTCGCGCGCGGCTGGCTGGCGCAGCCGGCGGCGCCCGAGGGCGGCTTCGACGACCGGCGCGTCGACTACGGCCGCGTGCTGCCCTGGCGCGAGCAGCAGCTGCGCGCGGCGGCGGCGGGATTCTTCGCTCGGGCGTCGGCCGACGACCGTGCCTCCTACGAGTTGTGGTGCGCCTCCCAGCGCGACTGGCTGGACGACTACGCGCTTTTCATGGCGACCCGCTCGTCGCGCGGCGGCCAGCCCTGGTGGGCGTGGCCGCGCGACCTGGCGGCCCGCGAGCCGCGCGCGCTGGCCGCGGCGCGCGAGCAGTACGCGGACGAGGTCGGCTTCTGGCAGTTCGTGCAGTGGTGCTTCGACACCCAGGTCGGCGCGCTCAAGGCCTATGCCAATGAACGTGGCGTGCACATCATGGGCGACCTGCCGATCTTCGTCGCCCACGACAGCGCCGACTGCTGGGCGCGCCCCGACCTGTACGAGCTGGACGAGCAGTTCCAGACCACCGTCGTGGCCGGCGTGCCGCCGGATGCGATGTCGGTCACCGGACAGCGCTGGGGCAATCCGATGTACCGCTGGGACAAGATGGCCCATGAGCACTTCGCCTGGTGGACCGCGCGGGTCAAGCGCATGCTCAGCTCGGCCGACGTCTTCCGCATCGACCACTTCCGCGGCTTCGCCGCCTATTACGAGATCCCCGGCGACAGCCCCGACGCCACCCGCGGCGTCTGGAAGACCGGCCCCGGCAAGGCGCTGTTCGATGCGATCGCCAAGTCGCTGGGCGAGCTGCCCATCGTCGCGGAGGACCTGGGCTTCATCACGCCCGACGTGCACGAGCTGCGCGACGCGCTGAACTACCCGGGCATGAAGATCCTGCAGTTCGGCTTCGGCGGCGATGGCGGTCACGAGTTCCTGCCGCACAACTGGCCGCGCGCGGCCGTCTGCTACACCGGGACCCACGACAACGACACGGTGCGCGGCTGGTGGAACCAGGCCAGCGCCCACGAACGCGCCTTCGCCGCCGCCTACCTGCCGGCCGGCGACCAGGACATCCACTGGGCCATGATCCGCGCCTGCGCGAACTCGGTGGCGAGCGTGGCGGTCTATCCGCTGCAGGACGTGCTGGGCCTGGGCAGCGAACACCGCATGAACATTCCCGGCACCCTCGGCGGCAACTGGGAGTGGCGCTTCACCTGGGACATGGTCGGCGCCGAGCCGGGCCGGCTGCTGGCGCAGATCTCGGCCACCAGCGGGAGATCCCCGATTGCCGGCGCCCGGCTGCCGGAGTGAAATGCTCTGAAACCGCTTTCATAGGGGAAACGAGAGCGGCGGTCCCGGGGCTCGCGCCCTAGGATCGGATTCGCGTGAGACAACGTTGTCATCGACCGGCCGGGCAAGCGCACCGGACGGCGGACAGCGCGCGAGGACGCCAGGAGCCGCCCATGAGCACGACCGAGATCTTCCTGATCGCGATGGCGATCACCTTCGCCCTGCCTTACCTGGTGTGGCGACTGGGCGGCACCGACTACTTCGCGCCGCTGGTGATCGTGCAGATCCTGTCGGGCATCGTGCTGGGGCCAGGCATCCTGGGCCGGGCCTTTCCGGAGTACTACCAGTTCGTGTTCAACCCGCAGGTGGTGGGCTCGCTGAACGGCATCGCCTGGTGGGCGGTCATGCTGTTCGTGTGGATCGCGGGCATCGAGCTCGACCTCAAGAAGGCCTGGGCCCATCGCGTCGAGAGCGGCATCACCGCCGGCCTGGCCCTGGGCGTGCCGATGGCGTTCGGCGCGGTGGCGGCGGTGGCGCTGATGCAGCTGGGGCCGCAGTGGATCGGCGAGCGCGCCCAGACCTGGCAGTTCATTGTCGGCGTGGGCATGTCGTGCGCGGTGACCGCGCTGCCCATCCTGATCCTGCTGATGGAGAAGCTCGAGGTGCTGCGCCAGCCCATCGGGCAGCGCATCCTGCGCTACGCCAGCCTGGACGACATCGCCATCTGGTCGGTGCTGGCCATCATCCTGATGGACTGGTCCCGGATCGGGAAGCAGGCCGTCTTCCTGGGCGCGTTCGCGCTGCTGACGGTGCTGTTCCGCCGGCTGATGGTCCGCATTCCCCGCAACGACCGCTGGTACGTCGGCATCGTCTGGCTGGCGCTGTGCGCGCTGGGCGCGGACTGGTGCGGGCTGCATTACATGGTGGGCGCCTTCCTGGCCGGCGTCGTGATGGACGCGGACTGGTTCGACCAGGCGCAGATGGACCAGCTCCGGCACAACGTGCTGCTGGTCATGATGCCGGTCTACTTCCTCAGCACCGGGCTGCGCACCCAGTGGGGCACCGACGGCGGCGCGGTCATCGTGCTGGCGGCGGCGATCCTGCTGGCGGCATCGATCAGCGGCAAGCTGATCGGCGTGCATGCGGCCGGCCGCATCCTGCGCTGGCAGCCGGGCGAGGCCGGCATCATCGGCTGGCTGCTGCAGACCAAGGCGCTGATCATGATCGTGTTTTCCAACGTGCTGCTGGACAAGCAGCTGATCACGCCGTCCACCTTCACCGCGCTGCTGCTGATGGCGGTGGGCTCGACGATGCTGACGGTGCCGATCGTGGCGCCGCGGCTCGCACGGATCAAGGAACTGGTGTTCCGCGCCAGCTGAGCGTCGGCGCAGAATGCGCGGTCCGCACTGACCGCGATGGAGGCCGCCTTGATCGATCACCTCGACCACCTGGTCCTGACGACCGCCGACGAAGCCGCGTGCATCCGGTTCTACACCGAGGTGCTGGGCATGCGGCTGGAGACCTTCGTCGGCGGCACGCCGCCGGTGTCTCGGCAGGCCTTCCTTTTCGGCCAGCAGAAGATCAACCTGCATGTGAAGGGGCGCGAGTTCGAGCCCAAGGCGCACACGCCGGTGCCGGGCGCGCTCGATCTCTGCTTCATCGCCGCGGTGCCGCTGGACCGCGTCATCGAGCGCCTGGCGGCGCTGCAGGTGTCGATCGTCGAGGGGCCGGTGATACGCACTGGCGCAACCGGCCGGATCCGCTCGGTCTACGTGCGCGACCCTGACCTCAATTTGATCGAGATTTCGGAGCTCGCGGGCTGAACCTGGCGCTCATCGTCATCCACCGGGCCCGGCGGGCTCAGGTGGACGCCCGGCGATCCAGAGCCGGGGGGAGAACAGGCGACGAGTCGTCCCGTCTCGAGGCATTCCGCAGATCCGACGGATCCCGCATGTTCAGCGCGCGAAGGCGGCCGCATGCGCCATCACCGGCGCCTGCGCGACCAGGGCCGCCGGCGCCACGAGCGCGGCCTGCGCCGCGGCGCTGACGACGACCGCCGCGGTCGCCGACCAGGGCAGTCCGACGCGCGCCTCCGACAGCAGCCGCGCCGGCAGCGGCAGGTCGTTGCTGGTGGGGACGATGCTCAGGAATTCGTCGGCGCGGGCCAGCTCGATCTCCTCCTCCGACATGCCCAGGAACACGTGGGCGAAGCCGCGCTCGACCGCGTCCAGCGCCGCCTCGGTCGCGCGGCGCCAGCGCTTGACGGCGGCCACGTCGGACCGGCTCGCGCTCTCCGGCACCGGCCAGCGTGGATCGCCGCCGGTCACCGCCTGCGCGGCCTGGAAGGCGTCGACGACGCCCGCCGGCCCGCCGAGCCGGGCATCCAGCACCTGCGACGCGATCACCCGCGCGAGCTCACGCTCGTGGTACGGGACCATGACTCTCTCCAGGATGACTTCGTAGCGTCGCATGACGGGTTCCTTCCACTCGGGCGCTGGTGCATTGGGGAGGAAGGAGAATACTGGATGTACATACAGTGTTCAAGGCAGGGTCTTGGGGGGTGCTGCCACCCGTTGGCAGGATGAAGAACGCCCCCGGGCGGCGGACCGCGCGGGGGCGTCATGGGGGGACGGAGCGGCCTCAGCCGCCGCGGATCACTTCAGGCCGGCGCCCATCGCCTTGGACAGCGAGGCGGTCGGATCGTCGCCGGAGAACTCCCAGAAGAAGGCGCCGCCGAAGCCCTTGGACTTCACGTAGGCCATCTTGGTGGCGATGGTCGCCGGGGTGTCGAAGCTCCAGAAGGTCGTGCCGTTGTAGATCCACTGCGCCTTGCTGACCTCGTCGATCCGGCTGGTGTAGCCCTGCAGGTTCTTCAGGACCTTGTAGTCCTCGTTGCCGGCCTCGTAGGTGCCCGGCGCCGGCGTGCCGCTCTGGAACAGGCCGTTGTTGACGTTCGGGACGTTGGTCCAGCCGCGGCCATAGAAGCCGATGCCCACGTTGAGCTTCTTCGCCGGCACGCCCTTGTCCAGGAAGGCCTGCATCGCGTCGTTGGTGTTGTACTTGCGCACGTCACCGGTGGACGGATCGTTCGCCGGCGCATAGAGCGGCGAATGGAAGCCGGTGATGGTGTCCCAGCCGCCGTGGAAGTCGTAGGTCATCACGTTGATGAAGTCCAGGTAGGGGTGCACCTTGTCCGGGTCGTAGGCCCGCACCTTGTCCACGCCGGCGCCGGAGGCGATCGTCAGCAGCAGGCCCGGCTTGACCGCGTCGAGCTGCTTGCGGAACTCCGCCAGCAGCGCGGTGAAGTTCTCCCGGTCCTCGGCCGCGCCGCAGGCCAGGCCGCAGGCGTTGGGGTACTCCCAGTCGAGGTCGATGCCGTCGAACACGCCCAGCGCCGCGCCCGGGCCGCCCGCGCCGTCGCTCACCGGCAGGTTGCCCTTGATGTAGGCGTCCACGCAGCTCTGCACGAAGGCCACCCGGTTCTCCGGACGCGCCGCGCTCGAGAAGCCGCGCGACCAGGTCCAGCCGCCCAGCGAGATCAGCACCTTCAGCTTGGGGTACTTGGCCTTGAGCTTCTTGAGCTGGTTCCAGCTGCCGCGCAGCGGCTGGTCCCAGGTGTCGGCCTTGCCGTCCACGCTCAGGTCGGCGCCGTAGGCCTTGCTGTAGTCGGCGAAGGCGTCGCCGCCTTCCCCGGTGCTCTCGTTGCTCGGGATGACCTTGCCGACCTCGCAGCGGTTGTTGCGCACATTGCCGAAGGCGTAGTTGATGTGCGTGAGGTTGGCCGCCGAGCCGCTGGTGTCGATGTTCTTCACGTGGTAGTTGCGGCCGTAGATGCCCCACTGCGCGAAGTAGCCCAGCAGCACCTTGCCGCCGGCGGTCTGGGTGTCGGTCTTGACCGTGATCGGCGCCGACGGCTGCGAGCTGCCGGCCTGGTTGAAGGCGCTGACGGTGAAGGTGTAGCTGGTGTCGGGTGTCAGGTTGGCGACGCTGGCGCTGGTGGCCGCGCCCTGCGCGACCTGGGTCGCGCCCTGGTTGACGCGGTACTGCACCGTGCAGTTCGGGCCGGCGGCGACGGCGTTCCAGGCCAGGTTCACGCTGGTGGCGCTCTTGGACGGCGAGCTCAGCCCGGCCGGCGTGGCCGGCGCCGCGGCGCAGTTGCCGCTGGCGGTGCTGGTGAGCAGCGCCGCGCTCAGCGCCGAGACATTGCCGGCCTTGTCCTTGGCGCGCACCTGGTAGCTGTAGGCGGTGCCGGCGCTCAGGCCGGTGTCGGTGTGGCTGGTGCCGGTGGGCGAGGCGACCAGCGAGCCGCCGCGCAGCAGCTCGTAGTTGTTGACGCCGCTGCCGGCGTCGGTCGACGCGGCCCAGCTCAGCGTGATGCTGCTGGTGGTGATGTTGCTGGAGCTCAGCCCGCCCGGCACGCTCGGGGGCGTGGTGTCGGCGCCGCCGGTGTCGCAGGCGCCCAGCGATTTCCACACGTCCCACTGGCCCGAGTTGCTGGCCGGCGGGTTGTTCTGCGTCCACCACTTGGCCTGGTAGGCGATGTTGTTCTGCTTGGCGTAGCTGTTGGACGTGCCGGTGTAGATCGCCGAGGCGGACCATTCGGGCACGTTGGTGCAGTCATAGGCCTGGGCGGTGCCGGCGGCCATCGCCGCGGCCAGCGCGATGCCGCCGAGGCGGACCATGCGGTTCTTCATGTCGAGCTCCTGATGTCGAGGTTGGGTGGGTGGGGAGGTTCTTGAATCACTGCCGGGCGGCGGTGGAGGTCCTGGCCGCGGTGGTGGCGGGCACCGCGCCGCGCCGCGCTTCCTGCGCCAGCGCGTAGCTGCGGCCGCCGAACGTGACCGTCCAGTTGCTGGGCATGGGCATGGGCAGGTAGTAGTTGATGGTCAGCGTGACGCTGGCGCCGGGCGCCAGGCTCTGCCAGGCGGGCAGCTTGAAGCTGGCGCGGTGGAAGTCGTTCTTCAGCCCGCCGACGTTGTGGCCGGCCGCGTTCGAGCCATTGGCGATCACCGTCAGGCCGAAGCCGCTCTGGTCGGTCACCGTCGACGGGATCGCGGTCGGGACGTCGAACTGGAACTCCGTGCCGCCGGGCAGGGTGGTGCCGCTGTTGTTGGTCAGGGTCAGCTTGGGCGTGATCGGGTAGTTGCTGTCGCCCAGCGCGAAGCCGTTCAGCGCGAAGCCGATGTCCAGCGTGTCGGTGGGCAGGCTGGCCGCGCTCATCCGGTTGCCGTAGGCGCCGGCGGTCTTGAGCTTGTTGTAGAGCGTGCTGGTCAGCGTGTTGCCGATGAAGTATTCGCCGCGGGCGGTGTCGAAGGCGTAGTCGCCGGCGAACTCCCAGAACATCACGCCGCCGATGCCGCGATCGGCGATGTACTGCGCCTTGGTGCCGAGCGACTGCTCGTCCTCGGTGCTGATGAAGACCTGCTTCTGCGCGTTCCACAGCCAGGGCGCCACCAGCGTCGCGTCGTAGTGCCGGACGTAGCTCCCGGTGAGCCGGTCGGCCGGATTCGTCGCCGGGTTCAGGCCGTAGGCGGCGAGGTAGCTGCCCTGGCGGCCGGAGGCGAGGTTCATCGCATGCCACATCGGGTTGGAGCCCGCCGGCACTTCCTTGCTGGAGACATCGAGGTCATGCCAGAGGTTGTCGATGCCGATGGCGCCGTTGCCGCACTTCTGCACCGTGCCGCCGCCGGTGCCGGCCGGGCACTTGCTCTGGTCGGGCAGCGCCGCCTGGCCCCACAGCCCGTTGGTGCCGCCGGTCACGCCCTGCCAGCCGCGGGTGTAGTAGGGCACGCCGATGTTGATGCGGCCCGCCGGCATCGCGCCGCGGAAGTAGTGGTAGGCCCAGTCGGTGTTGAGGTAGCCGATGCGCGCGTACTGGGCGCTCGAGTAGTAGTTCCAGGCCGTCAGCTCCGCGTCCTTGCCGTCGTCGTACAGCGCCGCGTTGGGGCCGACGAACTGGTTCCAGGCGCCGTGCAGGTCGTAGCTCATGATGTTCACGTAGTCCAGGTACTGGGTGACCTGGAAGGCCTCCATCCCACGCAGCAGGTAGCCGGAGGAGGGCGCCGCGATCGTGAGCAGGTAATGACGCTGGTCGGCCTGGCTGGCCGCGTCGAGCCTGGCGCGCAGCGTGCGCATCAGCACCACGTAGTTCTTCATCAGCGCGCCGCGGCGGGCGTTGCTGATGGCGAAGTCCACCGGGTTGCCGGCGTTGTTCATGCTGGTCGGGTACTCGTAGTCGATGTCCACGCCGTCGAAGCCGTACTGGCGCAGGAAGGCCACCGCCGAGTCCGCGAACGCGTTGATGCCGGCCGTGTTGGCCGAGCCGTCCGCGTTGGTCGTCATCGTGTAGAAGCCGGTCGTCTCCGCCCAGCCGCCGACCGAGATCAGCGTCTTGACGTTCGGGTACTGCTTCTTGAATTTGTTCAGCAGGTTGAAATGGCCCTGGTAGGGATAGGCCGGATCCATCTCCGCGCCGGCGATGCCCGGCCAGGTCAGGCCGGTGGCGGGATTGGCGGCGTCGGCGGTGTTGCCGATGGACAGCTTGTTGGCCGCGTCCACATGCGCGAACGCGTAGTTGATGTGCGTGACCTGCGCCCAGGGGATCTGGTGCGCGAGGAAGGCGGGCTGGCCGGTCTTGCCGGTGCGCCAGCTGGTGAAGTAGCCGATGATGCGGCGCGGCTTGTCGGCGCCCATCTTCTCGCGGCCCTGGTCGTCGTAGACCTTGCAGTAGGCGGGCGCGGTGCCGGCGGTGGTGACCAGGCCCTCGGGCCGGCAGCGCTCGTCGCCGGTGACCTGGCCCTGCACGCTGATGCGCACGGCGGCGCTGTCGGTGCTGGCGCCCTTGTCGTCGGTGGCGCGGGCGGTGATGTCGGCCACGCCGGCGCGCGCGGTCCAGCCGATGCTGAAGGGCGCGGTGCTGTCCTCGGCGACCAGCGCGCCGTTGACGTAGAAGCCGACCTTGGCCACGGTGCCGTCGCTGTCGGCGGCGGTCGCGGCGAGGGTCACCGTGTCGCCCGCGGTCGGCGACGTGCCGGCGGTCGGCGCGGTCAGCGCCACCGTCGGCGGCTTGTTCGTGCCGCCATTGCCGCCGCCGTCGCAGGCGCCGAGCACCTTCCACACGTCCCACTGGCCGGAGTTGCTCGCCGGCGGGTTGTTCTGCGTCCACCACTTGGCCTGGTAGGCGGTGTTGTTCTGCTTGACGATCGCGTTGCCGCTGTAGGCGGTGGCCGCGTTCCAGTCGGCGACGCCGGTGCAGTCGTAGGCCATCGCGGAACTGCCGGCGAAGGCCAGCGCCACCGGCATCAGCCAGGGCAGCAGCGGGTGGGGGCGGGCACAGGGATGAAGTCTCATCGGGGGGCTCCTGAAGGGTGTTGTCGTTGTCTTCGGAAACTGCAGGGATGAGCGCCGCCGCGCCGGGCGACTGCGGATGCAGCGCGGCGGAATCGGTCGGACTCGGAGAAAAAGCGCCGGTCGTTCAACCGGCGAAGGCGGCGGTCGCTCGGGCGCGACCGCCGGCGGCCGACTTCAAGCCGGCCACTCGGGGGCAGAGGGGCGTGGGATCGGCGCCGCCGCAGGGGCGACGCGGTCAGCGGGACTTGGGAGGGCGCGTGCAGGCATGGAAGTCACTCCTCGCGTTTGACGTGCAGTCCGCGGGCGACTGGCGTCCGCGGCGTCCAGGAGATCGATACCGCTGCTGATCTCATAGTGGTATGCAATGTAGATACCACTCGCGTCTGCATCATTCAGGTTAACCCTTGGAGGTGGGGTAACTTGTCGTAATGATGTCGTCAAAGGCGCGTGCAGGCGTCATTTGCGTGGCGGCCAAGGGAAAACGGGAGGCGACCATCGCCATTGGAGGGAAAACCAGTGTGGGACCAATTCTTGCCCGCGAGAGGACTGGTGCGGTGCGGAGACCCCTCACCCCCACCCTCTCCCCGCAAGCGTGGAGAGGGAGTGTTGGTTGAGAGGCGCCGAGAGGCGCGGCGTCAGCGGTCGACGCGTTGCCAGTGCCCCTCGCGCAGCAGCTCGTGCGGGAGGAAGCGGGCTTTGTAGGCCATCTTGTCGCTCTGCGCGATCCAGTAGCCCAGGTAGAGGTGGGGCAGGCTCAGGTCGCGGGTCTGGCGCAGCTGCCACAGCACGTTGTAGGTGCCGTAGCTGACGCCGGCCTCGGGCTCGTAGAAGGTGTAGACCGCCGACAACCCGTCGCCCAGGATGTCCAGGATGGACACCATCTTCAGCGCGCCGCCGGGCTCGCGGAATTCCACCAGCCGCGAGTTGACGCGGCTCTGCAGCAGGAACTGGGTGTACTGGTCGACGCTGTCGTGATCCATGCCGCCGCCGCTGTGCCGGCCGGCCTGGTAGCGCAGGTAGAGCTGGTAATGCTCGTCGCTGTAGCCCAGCCGCATGACCCGCGCCTGCAGGTGCTGGTGCTGCGCCCAGGCGCGGCGCTGGCTGCGGTTGGGATGGAAATCCGCCACCGGGATGCGCATCGGCACGCAGGCCTTGCAGCCATCGCAGTAGGGCCGGTAAGTGAACATGCCGCTGCGCCGGAAGCCGGCCGCCACCAGGCTGGAGTAGGCGTCGGCATGGATCAGGTGGCTGGGCGTGGCGACCTGCGAGCGGGCCTGGCGGTCGCTCAGGTAGCTGCAGGGATAGGGCGCGGTCGCATAGAACTGCAGCTCGGCCAGCGGGAGTTCCTTGGGATGCGTCACGGTCAGGGCCTGTCGGACGTTGCGCGCGAGTCGGGCGGGGAGGGGATCGGCGGGGAGCCGGCGGCCGCGCGGTCGGCGTCGCCGAGGCCCAGGTGGGCCCACAGGCGCGGATGATAGGTCCAATCCCCCGGCGCCGGCAGGTGGGCATGGGCGTCCAGGTGGGCCTCGAAGGCCTCGCGCGTGACGGGTGCCGCGCCCAGCGACGCCAGGTGCGCCGTCTGCTGCTGGCAGTCGATCCAGGGGATGCCGAATTCCCGGCACAGGCAGACCAGCGCGGCCAGCGCGATCTTCGAGGCGTCGGTCCTGCGCATGAACATCGACTCGCCGTAGAACATGCGGCCGAGGTTGACACCATAGAGCCCGCCGGCGAGCTCGCCGTCCATCCAGGTCTCGACCGTGTGGACCGTGCCGTCGCGGGCGAGCTGCAGGTAGGCCTGCTGCATCTCGGGAACGATCCAGGTGCCGTCCTGCCCATCGCGCGGCGTGCTGGCGCAGGCCTTGAGCACGGTGGCGGCGGCGCTGTCGACGCGGATCTCGCAGCCCGGCGTGCGGATGAAGCGGGCCAGCGTCTTGCGCAGCGAGCGCGACAGCTTGAAGTCCACCGTCTTGAGCACCATGCGCGGATCGGTGGTCCACCAGAGGATGGGCTGACCCTCCCCATACCAGGGGAAGATCCCCCGGGCGTAGGCCGCCCTCAGGCGGGCGGGCCGCAGGTCGCCGCCGGCCGCGAGCAGCCCCGGCGCGTCGCTGCGCGGACCCAGCGCGCGGCGGGTCGGCGGGAAGTCCAGGGAGTCATCGTCGAGCCAGGGGATCATCCGCTTCATGGTAGCGTGCCGGCTTCTTTCGACGACGTCCCGCATCCCCCTCGTTCCCATGATCACCCTCTACGGCATCCCCAACTGCGACACCGTGAAGCGCGCCCGCGCCTGGCTCGACGAGCAGGGCCTGGCCTACCAGTTCCACGACTACAAGAAGCAGGGCGTGCCCGCGCAGCGGCTGCCGCGCTGGATGGCGGAACTGGGCTGGGACAAGGTGCTGAACCGCGCCGGTACCACCTGGCGCAAGCTGGACGACGCGACCAAGGCCGGCGTCACCGACGCGGCCTCGGCGGCTGCGCTGATGAGCGAGCAGCCAAGCGTGATCAAGCGCCCGGTCGTCGAATGGGACGATGGCCGCCTGAGCCTGGGTTTCTCGCCCGAGCTGTTCGCGTCGCACGCCCCGCGCTGATCGGAGGTCCGCCATGTTCACCGGCATCGTTCAAGGCATCGCGCAGGTCGCCCGCATCACCGACAAGGAAGGGCTGCGCAGCTTTACCCTGGACTTCCCCGACGGCTTCTGCCGCGACCTGGAGATCGGCGCGTCCGTCGCCTGCGACGGCGTCTGCCTGACCGTCACCGCGCTGGACGGCGACCACCGCGCCGACTTCGACGTGATGCTGCAGAGCCTGAACCTCACGACGCTGGGGCAACTGGGCGTCGGCGGCCGGCTCAACGTCGAGCGGGCCGCCAAGGAAGGCGCCGAGATCGGCGGCCATCCGCTGTCGGGCCATGTCGACTTCCTGGCCACCGTCGCGTCGATCCGCCGCCCGGCCAACAACCACGTCATCCGCATCGCGGTGCCCGCGCCATGGATGCGCTACATCTTCCCGAAGGGCTACATCGCGGTGAACGGCGCCAGCCTGACCGTGGCCGAGGCCGGCCGCAACGCCGACGGCTCGGGCTGGTTCGAGGTCTGGCTCATTCCCGAGACGCTGCGCATGACGACCTTCGCCGACAAGGGCGAGGGCGCGCCGGTCCACATCGAGATCGAGCGCCAGACCCAGGTGATGGTGGACACCATCCGCGATGCGGTGGCGGAAAAGATCGGCGCGCTGATGCCGGCGCTCCAGGCATTCGCCAGGGAACGGGGTCTGGACCTCGGCGCGGAATGAGGCGTGCGGGTGCCCCGCATAGTCCATCGCCGCTGTTTCGCCATCCCTACAACACCAGATGACCTAAGTCATCGCCGCCGCGCGACGTGGACGCGTCCCGCGGCGCGCCGCAGCGCGTGACGCGGGCGCCGCGCGCCGCTCCGGTCGACGCGCCGGCGAGCCAATCCCCGCTGCCATCGGGCTTCCCGCCGATCCTCGCCAACCCGCGCCGATGCTGGCGATCGCGGGGCCAGGCCTTGCCGTGCACCGTCCGCCGCGCCGCTTTCGTGCGCCCTGTGGAGCGAGGCTGTCCCTGATCCGTGTCGTCGCCGCTTCGCCCCTGCGGATCGGGTGGTCCCCACCACGATGGGGGCCTCGCTTTTTCAAGAACGAGGCTCAACAATCCGCCACATTCCGTCGCATCCGTTGCGATGCGGACCACAGGCAAGGGGATGACGAATGATGGCCAAAGGGCTGATGGCAGCCGGGCTGCTCGCCGCGTCGATCGCGGCGGTGGCGCAGGTGCCTTACGTGTTCAGCTACAACCCGGGACCCACCCGCGGCACGAAATGGATGGCCAAGGCCTCCGATGGCAATGCCGAGGGCTCGGCCTCGGTGGTGGCGTCGTCGCCGCGTCCGGTGTGGGCGCGGGTCTGCTACACGATCGGTCCGTCCGACAGCACCGTGTCCGTCTACGCGCAGACCCGCAACGAGGAGCCGCGCGCCTTCGAGATCGCCTGGGGCGGCTGCAGCGATGTCTTCGGCACCAGCATCTGGATCGGCAACCCGCATGGCCAGCCGGTCGGCGGCCATTACGGCGTCGCGCCCGCCACCCCGCTCGACTGATCACCCCGTTCCCCAGACCCGGCCGGTCGGGCCGACCGGGTCGTGTCCGTCGTTGTTGTTTCCGCTCGTCCTGAGACGTCCTTAGAAAAACTGGAGGATCCCATGCTCGCCACTCCCCGCTCCACTTCCGTGTCCGGCTTCGCGCTGAAGTCGGCCCTGCTGCTGTCCCCGCTGCTGCTCGCGGGTTGCCTGGCCACCGCGCCGACGATGGGCGAGAACAAGGGCACCGTCTCCGGCGCCGCCGGCGGCGCGACCGCCGAGAACCAGAACAGCAAGCTCGAGCATTGCGACGAGACGCTGGGCACGCTGGCGATCTTCGAGGACACCAACGCCCCCTGGTGGTCGCAGCTGCGTGACCGCCAGTTGGGCTCCACCGTGCCGGTGCTGCGCCTGATGGTCCAGCAGTCCAACTGCTTCGTGATCGTGGAGCGCGGCAAGGCCTTCGCCAACATGGAGCGCGAGCGGGCGCTGATGCAGTCGGGCGAGGTCCGTGCCGGCAGCAACTTCGGCCAGGGCCAGATGGTCGCCGCCGACTACACGATGAGCCCCGAGATCCAGTTCGCCGGCAAGACCGGCGGTGGTGGCGGTGGCATCGGCACCGGCGCGATCGGGCTGCTGACCGCGGTCGCGGCCAACGTCAGCCAGAACGAGGCCTCCACGACGCTGCTGCTGGTGGACAACCGTTCCGGCGTGCAGATCTCGGCGGCGGAGGGCACGGCCAAGAACTTCGACTTCGGTTTCGGCGGCGCCAGCTTCTTCAGCAACACCGCCATCGCTGGCGGCGCCTACGGCAAGACGCCGGCGGGCAAGGTCATCGTGACCGCCTTCGCGGACTCGTACAACCAGATGGTCAAGGCGCTGCGCAACTACAAGGCGCAGCAGGTCAAGGGCGGCCTGGGCACCGGCGGTCGACTCGGCGTGCAGGGCGGCTCGACCGCGGCCTCCAAGGAGCTGGACCAGCCCGCCGCCGCACCGAAGGCCGCGCCGAAGCCGGCCGCCAAGCCCGCGGCGAAGAAGCCGGCGACCTCGGGCACGACCGGGACGACCGGGAAGTAAATCGCCCTCACCCCAACCCTCTCCCACTTCGCGGGAGAGGGGGCAATACCGGGGACTCCCGCCACCCCGCGGGAGACGCGGCCTGCCTCAGCGCTGCTCGATTTCGGCGCGCAGGCGCTCTTCCTGCTCGCGCAACTCCGGGGTGAAGGCTTCGCCGAAGTCCTCGGCCTCGAAGATCTGGCGGATCTCGATGTCCGAGTCGCCCGTCTGCGGATTCGGGCACTTCTTGACCCACTCGATCGCCTCCTGCAGCGAGGCGCATTCCCAGATCCAGAAGCCGGCGATCAGCTCCTTGGTCTCGGCGAACGGACCGTCGGTGACGGTGCGGGACTCCCCGGAGAAGCGCACCCGCACGCCCTTGCGGCTCGGATGCAGCCCTTCGCCCGACTTCATGATGCCGGCCTTCACGAGTTGCTCGTTGTACGCGCCCATCGCGGCGAGCAGTTCGGTGCTGGGCATCTCGCCCGCTTCGCTGTGGCTGTCGGCCTTGACGATGACCATGAATCGCATGACGTGCTCCTGAATGCGCCTGGCGGGACGCTGAAAGTGGATGAGGGTGGACGACCACGGCCGTCTCACCCTCATGACGTCTGGCGCCGCCGGATTTCGACAGGCGCCGCGAAATTTCCCCGTGCCCCTCAGGCCGCCAGCAGTTGCCGCAGCACGTAGGGCAGGATGCCGCCGTGGCGGTAGTACTCGACCTCGATCGGCGTGTCGATGCGCAGGATCAGCGGCACGCGGCGCTCGGCGGCGCCGGCGGCACGGATGATCAGCGTCGCTTCGGATTGCGGCCGGATCTCGTTGCCCAGTTCGATGTCGATGAGCTCGTCGCCCTTGAGTCCCAGCGATTCCCAGGAATCGCCCGGACGGAACTGCAGCGGCAGCACGCCCATGCCGACCAGGTTGGAGCGGTGGATGCGTTCGAAGCTCTTGGCCACCACCGCCTTGATGCCCAGCAGCTGCGTGCCCTTGGCCGCCCAGTCCCGGCTGGAGCCGGTGCCGTATTCCTCGCCCGCGAAGATCACCGTCGGGGTGCCGGCGGCGATGTAGCGCATCGCGGCGTCGTAGATGAACAGCTTCTCGCCGCCGGGCTGGAACAGCGTCAGCCCGCCTTCCTCGCGCGCGCCGTCCGGCTTGGCCGGGATCATCAGGTTCTTGATCCGGACGTTGGCGAAGGTGCCGCGCATCATGACCTCATGGTTGCCGCGGCGCGAGCCGTAGCTGTTGAAGTCGGCCTTGAGCACGCCTTGCTCCTTCAGGTAGCTGCCGGCGGGCGAGGCTTCCTTGATCGAGCCGGCGGGCGAGATGTGGTCGGTGGTGATCGAGTCGCCGAACAGCGCCATGATGCGCGCGCCCCGCACGCCGATCTCCTGCGCCTGCGGGATCTGCGTGAAGCCGCTGAAGAAGGGCGGCTGCGCGATGTAGGTGCTGCGCGGCCATCCGTAGACCTGGCCGGTGCCGCCGGTGATCTTCTTCCAGAGCTCGCCCGGCTCGGCCTTGACCTTGCCGTAGTTGGCCCGGTACGCGTCGGGGTTGAGCGCGAGCTTGAGCAGCGCGTAGATCTCGTCGCTGGTGGGCCAGATGTCGCCCAGGTAGACCGCCCGGCCGCCGGTGCCATGGCCGACCGGCTCGGTCATCAGGTCGCGGGTCACGTTGCCGGCGATCGCGTAGGCCACCACCAGCGGCGGGCTGGCCAGGAAGTTGGCCTTGATGTTGGGATGGATGCGCGCCTCGAAGTTGCGGTTGCCCGACAGCACCGCGGCGCAGACCAGGTCGTTGCCGGTGATGGCCTCGTTGATCTCGGGCGTCAGGTCGCCGGCGTTGCCGATGCAGGTCGTGCAGCCGTAGGCGGCGACGGTGAAGCCCAACTGTTCCAGGTAGGGCAGCAGGCCGGCCTTCTCCAGGTACTCGGTGACGATGCGCGAGCCCGGCGCCAGCGAGGTCTTGATGTGCGGCTGCACCTTCAGGCCGGCCTCGACCGCCTTCTTGGCCAGCAGTCCGGCGGCCAGCAGCACGCTCGGGTTGGAGGTGTTGGTGCAGGAGGTGATCGCCGCGATCAGCACGTCGCCGTTGGCGATCGACAGGCCCTTCTGGGCGCCGCCCAGCGGGAAGCGCTGGTGCAGCTTGGCGGCCGGCTGGTTGAAGCCGTTGTCGGCCACCGGCTTGCTGTACAGCGAGGTGAAGGTCTTGGCCAGGTCGGTGATGACGATGCGGTCCTGCGGGCGCTTGGGGCCTGCCAGCGAGGGCACGACGCTGCCCAGGTCCAGCGAGACCACCTGGCTGAAGCGGATGTCGCCCGCCTTGGGGATGCCGAACAGGCCCTGCGCGCGGAAGTAGCTCTCGAAGGCCTCGATCTCCTCGGTCGTGCGGCCGGTGCCCTTGAAGTAGTCGATGGTGCGTTCGTCGACCGGGAAGAAGCCCATCGTCGCGCCGTACTCCGGCGCCATGTTGCCGATGGTGGCGCGGTCGGGCACGGACAGCGAGGCGGTTCCCTCGCCGAAGAACTCGACGAACTTGCCCACCACCTTGGCCTTGCGCAGGATCTCGGTGACGGTCAGCACCAGGTCGGTGGCGGTGACGCCCTCGCGCAGGCGGCCGGTCAGCTCGAAGCCGACCACGTCCGGCGTCAGGAAGTAGACCGGCTGTCCGAGCATGCCGGCCTCGGCCTCGATGCCGCCGACGCCCCAGCCGACGACGCCGATGCCGTTGATCATCGTCGTGTGGCTGTCGGTGCCGACCAGCGTGTCGGGGTAGTAGACGGTGCCGGCGCCGCCGCCGGTCTTGTTGTCCGTCTTGTGGACGCCGCGGGCGAGGTATTCCAGGTTGACCTGGTGGACGATGCCGAAGCCCGGAGGCACGACGCCGAAGGTGTCGAAGGCCTGCATGCCCCACTTCATGAATTCATAGCGCTCGCGGTTGCGCTCGAACTCCAGCTTCATGTTCAGGTCCAGCGCCTGCTTGTCGCCGAAGTGGTCGATCATGACGGAGTGGTCCACCACCAGGTCGACCGGCACCAGCGGCTCGATCGTCTTGGGGTTCTTGCCCTGCGCCTGGGCGACGTTGCGCATCGCGGCCAGGTCGGCCAGCAGCGGCACGCCGGTGAAGTCCTGCAGCACCACGCGGGCCACGACGAAAGGGATCTCCTCGTTGCGCGGCGCATTGGGCTGCCAGTTGGCGAGCTGCTCGACATGCTCGGCGGTGACGCGCTTGCCGTCGCAGTTGCGCAGCACCGACTCGAGCACCAGCCGGATCGACACCGGCAGCTGGTTCACGTTGGGAAAGCGCTCGGCCAACCGGGGCAGCGAGTAGTACTTGCCGCTCTTGCCTGACGCGGTCTTGAAGCTGGCGACGGTGTTGGCGAATGCATGGGGCATGGCTCACTCCTTGGCGTTTCTTGGCAGGTGGTCCTGGCGCGGTCCCGGGACCCGGGGCCAGACGGGTTTCTCTCGGGCGATGGGGGCTGATTGTGGCCCTGGCCGGCGGGCTTGTGATGACTCCTTTGGGCGAGGGTGTGCGAGGGCGCAACGAGCGCGCGAGGGGCCCCCGTCGGAGGGTGCCGGGCATGCCGATTGCAGCAATGCCCCCAATCCGGGCGGGGGGTGCCGGTTTGGCTAATATCCCCCGACGACTCCAGGCCGCCAGCTCGCGAGGGCGCGCAAGAACTGACCCCGCGGCGCTTCCGACCAGCATGCTTTCGTGGTTTCGGACGAGGACTCGCATGGATCAGGAACTGTTGTCCCCCACCTCGGCGGCGGCCGCCCGCGCGGCCGAGGTCATCGCCGGCGTGTCGGGCACGCCGCCGCTGCCGCCCGCCGGACTGACGCTGCTGCAGCGTCTGTTCTGCGCCTACCCCGGCAGCATGGGGCTGCGGCAGGGCCACTGGACCACGCGGCTGGGCCGGCAGGCCCATCAGCCGCCCGAGTTCACCCTGGTCCTGAACGAGCCGACGGCGCTGCGCCGGCTGCTGCTGGGCCGCGATCCGCTGCGCTTCGCCGAGGCCTACTTCACCCAGCAGATCGACGTGGAGGGCGACTTCTTCGCCGCGCTGCAGCTCAAGGACCACCTGCCGGAGCTGACCCTGTCCTGGAGCGACCGCCTGCGCCTGGCGGTCCGCCTGCTGGCGCCGCCGCCCGGCGCGGCCGACGAGGCGCTGCGCGCCGATGGCGTGCGTCGCCACACCCGGGCCGAGAACAAGGCCGCCATCGCCTTCCATTACGACCTGTCCAACGACTTCTACGCGCTCTGGCTGGACCCGGCGATGGTCTATTCCTGCGCCTATTACGAAACCGAGGACACCAGCCTGGCCCAGGCCCAGTGGGCCAAGCTGGACCACATCTGCCGCAAGCTGCGGCTGCAGCCCGGCGAGGAGCTGCTGGACATCGGCTGCGGCTGGGGCGCGCTGGTGATGCATGCGGCGCGTCATTACGGCGTGAAGGCCACCGGCATCACCCTGTCCGAGCGGCAACTCGCGCTGGCCCGCCAGCGCATCGAAGCCGCCGGCCTGCAGGCACAGGTGGAGGTGCGCCTGTGCGACTACCGGGACATGAGCGGGCAGTTCGACAAGGTGTCCAGCGTCGGCATGTTCGAACACGTGGGGCTCAAGAACCTGCCGACCTACTTTGGCAGCGTGCATCGGCTGCTCAAGCCGGGCGGGCTGTTCCTGAACCATGGCATCACCCATGAGGAGGACGGGTGGGGGCAGGCGCTGTCGTCCAAGTTCATCAACCGTTATGTCTTCCCGGACGGCGAGCTCGACCGGGCCAGCAATGTGATGCGGGTGATGGAACAGCAGCAGTTCGAGCTCCATGACGTCGAGGGACTGCGGATGCACTACGCGCGCACGCTGCGCGCCTGGGTGGCCAAGCTCGAGGAAGGGCATGAGCAGGCGCTGCAGTACGTCGACGAGGCGCACTACCGGATCTGGCGGCTGTACATGGCCGCGTCGGCGCTGGAATTCGAGACCGGCGAGCTGGGCCTGTACCAGATCCTGGCCAGCAAGCGCGACGGCGGGCCGGCGCCGGTCCCGCTGACCCGGCGCTACATGTACGAGCCGCGGTAGGGGATCTCCGATCGGCGACCGACGGCCGACCCGGCTGTCAAGCCCCAGGCGGCTCGCCGGCGGCGCAGCTGTGGCGCGACGGCACGGCTCCCCGTTCCGAGGGAGAGCCGGCGTTGACCCCGCCCGGCATGGCGCGCAAGATGCCCCGCCATGGGGATCCGTCATGATGAAGTCAGGCGCTGGCGGACGGCGATCGAGCGGGGCGCCTTCGGCGTCTGGGACTTGAATCCGCCGCTGGAGCTGGTGCATTACTCGCCGCGCTGGAAGGAACACTTGGGCTTTCCGCATCCGGAGCAACCGGACAGCACCGCGTTCTGGCGCTGCCGCGTCCATCCCGAGGACCTCGAGCCGATGATGCTGGCGCTGCGCGCGCATTTCGACGGCTTCACCGACACCTACGAGCAACGCTTCCGGCTGCGCAGCAATGGCTCGGGCTACCGGGCGGTGCTGTCGCGGGGGAGGGTGGTCCAGCGGGATCACCGGGGCAACGTGCTCCGGATGCTGGGCACGATGGTCGACCTGACCGAGCGTCCGGTGACGCCCTACGACGACCGCTTCCTGGGCGAGCACCTGTCGCCCGCGGCGCTGGGCTGCACGCCGTTCCACGCACTGCTGGGCGTGCCCGCGACCGACGCGGCCCCGTATGACCCGCGGCGCGACGATGACGCGGCCCAGTTGCTGGACCAGGTGGCGGAGATCCTCGCGGCATCGTTCAGGCAGGCGACTTGCGGTGCATGAGTGGCAGTTGCGTTTTGTCGACAATCGCGCGCACATAATCGCAGCCTTGTCTTCCCGCCCTTGCCGCCATGCCGCTGACCAATCAGGAAATCTACGAGCGCATCTACACCGCCATCAGCGAACGGCGGCTGCTGCCCGGGACCAAGCTGAATGAGGAACGCCTGGCCAGCGCCTTCCAGGCCAGCCGCACGCGCATCCGCGAGGTCCTGAACCGGCTCAGCCAGGAACTGGTGATCGACCTGCACCTGAACCGGGGCGCGTTCGTCGCCAGTCCGACGCCGCGCGACCTGAGCGATGTCTTCGCCATGCGCCGCGCCGTGGAGCGCGCCGTGGCCGCGCAGCTGAGCGCCGAACTGGCGGGGACCGCCGGCCAGTCGCAGCTGGCGGCGATGCGCCAGCACCTCGCGCGCGAGGCCGATGCCCGCGCCGCCGGCGATCGCGCGGCGCTGGCGCAACTGACGGGCGCCTTCCACCTCCGCTTGGCGGAATGCACCGAGAACCGGTTGTTCATCGACACCGTGCGCCGCCTGGTGGCGCTGACCGGCCTGGCGATCGCGCAGTACGACGCGCTGGCGTCCAGCGCCTGCCCCGATCACGAACACGACGACATCGTGGCCGCCATCGAGAGCGGCGATGCGCGCCGTGCCGAGCGCCTGATGCTGGAGCACCTGGCGCACGTCGAGCAGGGCATCCGTCCCCCGGCCGAAACGGCGGGCGAAATGGACTTCCGCCAGATCTTCCAGCTCGAGCCCGAGGCGCCGGCCCGCGGCGCCAAGCCCCGCCGCAAGTCCGCGGCCAAGGCGTGATCGCCGCCCTCCGGGCCTAGGCCGTGTGGTCCCGGCCGAAACCGGCGGCCCATCCGGTCCAGCGCTTGGCGAGCGGCGGCGCGTAGTCGCCGCCCTTGGCGGTTCGCAGCCGCAGGGCCGACAGGGCCTCGGCCAGCTTCACCGCCACCGCGAGTCCGTCGATCACCGGCACCTCCAGACGCCTTTGCAGTTCCTCGCACAGCGAGGCCATTCCGGCGCAGCCCAGCACGATGGCCTCGCTGCGATCGCGCGCCAGGGCCACGCGCGAGGCCGCCTCGATCCGCGCCAGCATGGCCTCGTCGCACGATTCCAGCGACAGCACCTCGATGTCGGTGCCGTGGATGCCGCGGCACGTCGACTCGCAGCCATAACGGCGCACCAGCCGCTCGGCGATCACGCAGGTGCGCATCATCGTCGTCACGACCGAGAACCCCGTCGCCACGATGGACGCGGCCTGGAAGGCCGCCTCCGCGATGCCCAGCACCGGCCCGGGCAGCGCCTCGCGCGCCGCGTCCAGCCCGGGGTCGCCGAAGCAGGCGATCACGGTGGCGTCGAAGCCGTCCCGCGCCGCCAGCAGCGCCTGCTCCGCCACGCCCGCCGCGCCGAAGGCGTCGTCGAGATGCCCCTCGATCGACACCGGCCCGAAGCTGGGGCACCGGGCCACGATCTCGGTGCCCGACGCGGCCACCGCCCGGGCCGCTTCCTCGATGCCGCGGGTCATCGGCAGCGAGGTGTTGGGGTTGATCAGCAGTAGCTTCATTGGGGCTCCCCGCACCGGCAAGGTGCTTTGTGCATGCAGTTGGTGCGACCTCAAGTCGACAACAGAGTCGATGATATGGCACAGCTTATGCATACAAAAATCCCATGACGACTGCACGCAACGATCTGGAACTGATTGCGCTGACCAAGCGATATGGCGATGCCACCGCGGTGGCCGGCATCGATCTGCGCATTGCGGGTGGCAGCTACTGCTGCCTGCTCGGGCCGTCGGGCTGCGGCAAGACCAGCACCTTGCGCATGATCGCGGGCCACGAGGTGCCGACCGAGGGCCACGTCCTGCTGTCGGGTCGCGAGATCACCCCGCTGTCGCCGGCGGAGCGCGGCACCGCGATGATGTTCCAGAGCTACGCGCTGTTTCCCCACCTGAGCGTGCTGGACAACGTCGCCTTCAGCGCGCGCATGAAGGGCCAGCCGAAGGCCCAGCGCGAGGCGCGTGCGCGCGAGTTGCTCAAGCTGGTCCACATGACGCCCTATGCGACGCGCCTGCCCGCCGCGCTCTCGGGTGGTCAGCAACAGCGCGTCGCGCTGGCCCGCGCGCTGATGATGCAGCCGCGCGTGCTGCTGCTGGACGAGCCGCTCTCGGCGCTCGATCCCTTCCTGCGCGTGCGCATGCGCGCCGAGCTCAAGCGCTGGCATCGCGAGCTCGGCATGAGCTTCGTGCACGTCACCCACTCGCAGGAGGAAGCCCTGGCGCTGGCGGACCTCGTCGTCGTCATGAACCAGGGTCGCATCGAGCAGGCCGGCCCGCCGCGAGCGGTGTTCGAGCGGCCCCGCACCGAATTCGTCGCGCGCTTCATCGGCGCCCACAACGTGATGGAGACCCCGGCGGGCAAGGTCGCGGTGCGCTGCGACCGGGTGCTCGTCGGCCGCGGCGGCGCGACCGGAGAAGCGGCCATGCCGGCCACCGTGCTCGACGTCGAATACCAGGGCAGCCAGGTGCTGGTCCATCTGGGCGCCGACAACCGTCGCGAGCTCGATGCGGCGGCGGGTCCCGACTGGACCGCCGCGATGAGCGACAGCCAGTTCCATGCGAGTCCGCTGAACCCCGGCGACCGCGCCACGATGCGTTGGCTCGAGGCCGACGTCCATGTGCTCGAGGCTGAGCCACCCGAGCCCTGATCACCGATCACCGACCCCCAGCCACCCTTCTTGAGGAGCCGCCTGATGACCACCCGCCGCCAATTGCTGAAGACCGCCGGCGCCGCCACCGTCGCTGGTGCCGGCACGATGGGCTTCCCGTTCGTGCATGCCCAGGCCAAGCCCGTCCTGCGCTACCTCGGCACGGCGGTGAACCAGGACAAGGCGATCGCCGAGAAGTTCGAGGCCGACACCGGCATCAAGATCCAGTACATCGCCGTGACGACCGATGACGTGTCCAAGCGCGCGGTGACCGCGCCCAACAGCTTCGACCTGATCGACACCGAGTACTTCAGCCTCAAGAAGATCCTGCCGACCGGCAACCTGCAGGGCATCGATGCCCGGCGGATCAGGAACGCCGACCGGATCACGCCGCTGTTCACGCGCGGCGAGGTCGGCGGCAGGAAGGTCGGCGACCAGGGCACGGCGCCGAAGAAGGTCATGTACCTGGAGAAGCCCGACGCGAAGACCTTCGCCGCCGCGCCGACGCAGTACATGACGCTGATCCCCACCGTCTACAACGCCGACACGCTGGGCATCCGGCCCGACCTGATCAAGCGTCCGATCGAGAGCTGGAAGGAGCTGCTGAACCCCGAGTTCAAGGGCAAGGCGGCGATCCTGAACATCCCGTCGATCGGCATCATGGACGCGGCGATGGTGGTCGAGGCGGCGGGCCTCTACAAGTATCCGGACAAGGGCAACATGACCCGCAAGGAGATCGACCTCACGGTCAGGATGCTGATCGAGGCCAAGCGCGCCGGCCAGTTCCGCGCGCTGTGGAAGGACTTCAACGAGAGCGTCAACCTGATGGCCTCCGGCGAGGTGGTGATCCAGTCGATGTGGAGCCCGGCGGTCACCGCCGTGCGCACCAAGGGTATCGCCTGCAACTTCCAGCCGCTGAAGGAAGGTTATCGAGCCTGGGCCGCCGGCTTCGGCGTGCCCAGGACACTCAAGGGCCGGCAACTGGACGCCGCCTACGAGTTCATCAACTGGTTCCTCGACGGTTGGGCCGGGGCCTACCTGAATCGCCAGGGTTACTACAGCGCGGTGCTGGACACCGCCAAGGCCCAGATGGCGCCCTACGAGTGGGCGTACTGGATGGAAGGCAAGGCGGCCGAGAAGGACATCAAGAGCCCCGGTGGCGAGCTGCTGGCCAAGGCCGGCGAGAAGCGGGACGGCGGCAGCTACGAGCAGCGCATGGGCGGCATCGCCTGCTGGAACGCGATCATGGACGAGAACGCGTACATGGTGCAGAAGTGGAACGAGTTCGTTGCGGCGTGACGGCGCGATGAAACCGCAGATCTCCGCGTGGCTGCAGGCCGGCCCGCTGGCGGCCGTGTTCGCGCTGTTCTTCGTCGTGCCGCTGGTGCTGGTGGTGGTCGTGAGCTTCTGGCAGGCGACCGACTACGAACTGATCCCGGCCTTCACGACGCAGGCCTATGCCGACGTGTTCCGCGGCTGCGCGGACACCTCGGAACTGTGCGTCACGCTGAAGACCTATGGCTCGACGCTGAAGTTCGCGGTCCTGACCTGGGCCCTGACGTTGGCGATCGGCTTCACGATCGCCTACTTCCTGGCTTTCCATGTCCGCACGACGCTGATGCAGACGGTGCTGTTCCTCGTCTGCACCGTGCCGTTCTGGACCAGCAACGTGATCCGGATGATCTCGTGGATCCCGCTGCTGGGGCGCAACGGCCTGGTCAACCAGACGCTGCTCGCCACCGGTGCGGTGGACCGGCCCGTGGAGTGGCTGCTGTTCTCGGACTTCTCCGTCGTGCTGGCGTTCGTGCACCTCTACACGATGTTCATGATCGTGCCGATCTTCAACTCGATGATGCGCATCGACCGCGCGCTGATCGAGGCCGCGCGCGATTCGGGCGCGAGCGCCTGGCAGACGATCCGGCATGTCGTGATGCCGCTGTCCCGGACCGGCATCCTGATCGGCTCGATCTTCATCCTGGCGCTGGTCATGGGCGACTTCGTGACGGTGGGCGTGATGGGTGGCCAGCAGATCGCCTCGGTCGGCAAGACCATCCAGGTGCAGGCGGGCTACCTGCAGTTCCCGGCCGCCGCGGCCAATGCCGTGGTGCTGCTGGCCGTGGTCCTGCTGATGATCGCCGCGCTGATGCGGCTGGTCGACCTGAGACGGGAGCTCTGAGATGAGCGATGCCACGCGGCGCCCCGGCGCCTTCTTCGCGCTCGCCGCCTTCTTCGGGCTCTTCGTGCTGTTCCTCTACGGGCCGATGATCGCGATCGTCGCGCTCAGCTTCCAGGGCCCGGAGGGCGGCCTGACCTTCCCGCTGCGCGGCTGGTCGCTGCATTGGTTCGCGAAGCTCTGGGAAGGGATCGGCGTGGTCGACATCGGCGGCGCGTTCCGCCGGTCGCTGGCGCTGGGCGGCGTCGTGATGGCGCTGACGGTGCTGCTGTCGCTGCTGGCCGGGCTCGCCTACCGCAAGCGGCTGCCGGGCGGGACGCTGCTGTTCTATGCGGTGGTGGCCAGCCTGATCATGCCGTCGATCATCGTGTCGCTGGGCATCGGGCTGGCCTTCCGGCTGCTGGATGGCGGCATCAGGACGGTGCTGGAGGGACTGGGCTCGAGCTGGGCCGACGACTACGGGACGGCGCTGGGCCTGTTCACCTCGGGCCTGGGGGCGCAGCTGACCTGGACGCTGCCGTTCGGGCTGCTGATCATGTTCGCGGTGTTCAACCGCTTCGACCGGGCCTACGAGGAAGCGGCGCGCGACCTCGGCGCGACGCGGTGGCAGGCCTTTCGCCATGTCGTGCTGCCGCTGATCGGCCCGAGCCTGGTGGGGGTGGGCATGTTCGGCTTCACGCTGAGCTGGGACGAGATCGCGCGCTCCTCGCAGACGATGGGCGACCTGAACACGCTGCCGATGGAGCTGCAAGGCCTGACGACGACGGTGACCACGCCGGTCATCTATGCGCTCGGCACGGTGACGACCGTGGTTTCCTTCGTGGTGATCGGGCTGGCGCTCGCGGTGGCGTGGGGGATGCGGCGGCGGAGTGTCCGCCGTCGGTGAGCCGCTCGCGTCGACCTCAAGTCACCGGCGCCGGATTGAACAGCACCAGCGCATTGGCCAGCCGGTGCTGTTCCGCCCACGTCTTTTTGCCCGAAGCAACGTCCAGCATCATCCGGAACATCTCCCAGCCCATCTCCTCGATGGACTTCTCGCCATCGGCGATCTGCCCGGCGTTGATGTCCATCAGGTCATGCCAGCGACGCGCCAGGTCGCTGCGCGTGGCGACCTTGATCACCGGGCACTCCGCCAGGCCGTAGGGCGTGCCGCGGCCGGTGGTGAACACATGCAGGTTCATGCCCGCGGCCAGCTGCAGCGTGCCGCAGATGAAGTCGCTGGCCGGCGTCGCCGCGTAGATCAGCCCGCGCTGGTCGCGCGCCAGCTTGTCGCCCGGCGACAGCACGCCCGAGATCGCCGAGCTGCCGCTCTTCACGATCGATCCCATCGCCTTCTCGACGATGTTGGACAGGCCGCCCTTCTTGTTGCCCGGTGTCGTGTTGGCGCTGCGGTCCACGCTACCGCGCCGCAGGTAGGCGTCGTACCACGCCATCTCGCGCACCATCGCCTCGGCCACCTCCGGCGTGCTCGCGCGCGAGGTCAGTTGCGCGATGCCGTCCCGCACCTCGGTGTTCTCGCTGAACATCACCGTCGCGCCCGCACGCACCAGCAGGTCGGCGCAGAAGCCCACCGCCGGATTGGCCGTCACGCCGGAGAACGCGTCGCTGCCGCCGCACTGGACGCCGACCACCAGCTCCGACGCGGGCACCGTCTCGCGGCGGCGCGCGTTCAGGCGCGCCAGATGCACCTTCGCCTGCGCCATGACCGAGTCGATCATCGACATGAAGCCCACATGCTTCGCGTCCTGCAGGCAGACCACGTCGAGCGCATCGCCCTGGGCATCGGCTGCGCCGGCGCCGCGCTGGTCGGCGATCGGGATCACGCCGGGCGGCATCAGCCGCTCGGGCTGCAGCTTCTCGCAGCCCAGGCTCACGACCATCACCTCGCCGCCGAAGTTGGGATTGAGGCTGATGTTGCGCACGGTGCGGATCGGGACGACCGCGTCGGGCGCGTCGATCGCGACGCCGCAGCCATAGGTGTGCGCCAGCCCGACGACGTCATCGACATGGGGGTACTTCGGCAGCAGCTCGCGCTTGATGCGCTCGACCGCGAACTCGACGACACCCGCGACGCATTGCACCGTCTGCGTGATCGCCAGGATGTTGCGCGTGCCCACCGAGCCGTCGGCGTTGCGGTAGCCCTGGAAGGTGTAGCCCGTCAGCGGCTCCAGCGCCGGCGCCGGCACCGTGGCCATCGGCAGGCCCTCGAGCTCGCGCGCCGGCGGCATGCGCAGCACCCGCTCGTGCACCCAGCTGCCGGCCGGGATGTCCTGCAGCGCATAGCCGATCGGCACGTTGTAGCGCAGCACGGCCGTGTCGGCCGGCAGGTCCACCAGCGCGACCTTGTGGCCCTGCGGCACGTGGTGGCGCAGCACCAGGCCGGAGGGCAGCACCGTGCCCTCGGGCAATCCGCCGTCGTTGGCGACGATGGCGACGTTGTCGGCCTCGTGCATCTGCAGGGTCAGCGGGGAGGTGATCATGAAAGTTCCTGGGTCAGGTCAACCTGGGGCGAGGGCGCGGTGGCCACGCGGCCGCACGCCCGGTGGGTCGGAAGGTCAGACGGGCTTGAGCTCGACACGCTTGATCTCGCCGACGATGAGCAGGTAGCTCAGCACCGCGACCAGCGCATGCGCGCCGACGAAGACCAGCGCGCCGTTGAACGAATGCGTCGTCTGCACGATGTAGCCGATCACGATCGGCGTGACGATGCCGGCGACGTTGCCGAAGGTGTTGAACAGCGCGCCCGACAGGCCGGCGATCTCCTTGGGCGAGGTGTCCGACACCACCGCCCAGCCGAGCGCCCCCAGCCCCTTGCCGAAGAACGCCAGCGCCATGATGCCGACGACGACCGCCTCGATGCCCACGTAGTTGCACGCGATCATCGACGTCGACAGCAGCATGCCCACCACGATCGGCAGCTTGCGGGCGAAGGTCAGCGAGTGGCCGCGGCGCAGCAGCCAGTCCGAGATCACGCCGCCCAGCACGCCGCCGGCGAAGCCGCAGATCGCCGGCAGTGCCGCGACGAAACCGGCATTGAGCAGCGACATGCCGCGTTCCTTGACCAGGTAGATCGGGAACCAGGTGAGGAAGAAGTAGGTGAGCACGTTGACGCAGTACTGCGCGAGGTAGACGCCCATCAGCATGCGGTTGGCCAGCAGCTGCTTCAGGTAGCCGAGCCGGGGACCCGCGACCCGCGCGGCCCGCGAGGTCTTGTCCGAGCCCGACAGCAGCGCGCCGCCGGCCTCGATGTACTCGCGCTCCGCGGCGCTGATGGACGGATGCTCGGCCGGGCTGTTGTGCATCGTGCGCATCCACAGGACGCTCATCAGGATGCCCAGGCCGCCCATGAAGTAGAAGACCTCGGACCAGCCGATCGCATGCACGATCCACGCCATGATCGGCGCGAACAGCACGGTGGCGAAGTACTGCGCGGAGTTGAAGATCGCCGACGCCGTGCCGCGTTCCTTCACCGGGAACCAGGCCGCGACCATGCGGCCGTTGGCCGGGAAGGACGGCGACTCCGACAGGCCGACCATGAGGCGCATCAGGAACAGCGCCGAGACCGCCAGCGGCAGCCCGAACAGCATCTGGTCCATGCCCATGTGGTGCACGCTGCCCTGCAGCATCGTGAACAGCGACCAGAGCAGGATGCTCCAGGCGTAGACCTGCTTGGCGCCGAACTTGTCCAGCAGCCAGCCGCCGGGCAGTTGGCCCAGCACGTAGGACCAGCTGAAGGCCGAGAAGATGAAGCCCATCTGCACCGCGTCGATGCCGAGCTCCTTGGACAGGACCGGGCCGGCGACGCCCACGGTGGCGCGGTCCGCGTAGTTCAGGACCGTCACGACGAAGATCATCGCCAGCACGCCGAAGCGCGCGCGGCCGATGCCGCTCGCGGCGGCGGAGGAGAGGGATAACTGCATGTTGTCTCCGGATCGTATCGAGGGCCGGTCTGCGCCGGCTTGCGTCATGCCATCGGGCGCGCGGGCCTGGACCCGCGCTGCCCTCATGCCTGCATCACACGTGGATCACGCTTGCGTATACGCGGTCTTCACCGTCGTGTAGAACTCGGCGGCGTATCTGCCCTGCTCGCGCGGGCCATGGCTTGAGGCCTTGCGGCCGCCGAAGGGCACGTGGTAATCGACGCCCGCGGTGGGCAGGTTGACCATCACCATGCCGGCCTGCGCGTGGCGCTTGAAGTGGGTGGCGTGCTTGAGCGAGGTGGTGGCGATGCCGGTGGCCAGGCCGAAGGGCGTGTCGTTGGCCAGGGCCAGTGCCTCGTCGTAGTCCTTGGCCTGGATGACGCTCACCACCGGGCCGAAGACTTCTTCCTGGTTGATGCGCATCGCGGGCGCGGTGCCGGTGAAGAGCGCGGGCGTCAGGTAGAAACCGGGCGCGCCCGCGCTGCTGGTGGGCAGTGCCTCGCCGCCGGCGGCCAGCGTCGCGCCCTCGGCCTTGGCGATGGCGATGTACTCGAGGTCCTGCGCGAGCTGGCGTTCGTCGACGACCGGACCGATGTCGGTGCCGGCCGTGCGCGCGTCGTCGACCTTGAGCGTCTTCATGCGCTCGACCACGGCCGCGATGAAGCGGTCATGGATGCCCGCGGTGACGATCAGCCGCGAGGACGCGGTGCAGCGCTGGCCGGTCGAGAAGAAGCCGCTGTTGACCGCGGCGGCGACGGCCACGTCGAGGTCGGCGTCGTCCAGCACGACGAACGGGTTCTTGCCGCCCATCTCCAGCTGGAACTTCGCGCCGCGCGCGACGCAGGCGGCGGCGACCCGCTGGCCGGTAGCGACGCTGCCGGTGAAGCTGATCGCGTCGACCTGGCGGTTCTCGAGCAGCTCGGCGCCGACCTCGGCGCCACGGCCCATCACGAGGTTGAAGACGCCGTCGGGCAGGCCGGCGCGCTTCAGGATGTCCGCGAGCTGCCAGGCCGAGCCCGGCACCAGGTCCGCCGGCTTGAGCACGACGCTGTTGCCGAAGGCCAGCGCGGGCGCGATCTTCCAGGCGGGGATCGCGATCGGGAAGTTCCACGGCGTGATCAGGCCCACCACGCCGATCGGTTCGCGCGTCACCTCGACGCCGACGCCCGGGCGCACCGAGGGGATCACCTCGCCGCCGACGCGCAGCGCCTCGCCGGCGAAGAACTTGAAGATGTTGCCGGCGCGCACGACCTCGCCGATCGCCTCGGGCAGCGTCTTGCCTTCCTCGCGGGCCAGCAGGTCGCCGAGCTCGGCCCGGCGCGCCAGGATCTCGGTGCCGGCGGCGTCCAGCACGTCGAAGCGCTGCTGCGGCGTGGACAGGCTCCATCGGCCGAAGGCCGCGCGCGCGGCGGCGATGGCGGCGCGCGCCTGGGCGACGTCGGCCTGCGCGTACTCGCCGATCAGGTCGCGGGTGTCGCTCGGGTTGATGTTGCGGGAGGCGCGGGGACCGTCGACCCACTCGCCGTTGATGAGGTTCTTGAACATGAGGGACTGCTCGTTGCCGGTCGCGAAGGGCGCGTGGCGGATGGACGGGAAGGCCGCAGGCGCGGAAGGGGAGGAAGGGACGAGGGACGCGCGCCGGCCCGGGCCGGACGACGCGTCCCGCGGCGCGCTTACTGCGGGCCGAGCCTGGAGATCAGCGCGCCCAGCTCGTCGACCTCGGCGGGCTTGAGGTCCGACAGCGGCGGACGCACCGGGCCGGCCGTGTGGCCGGCCAGCGTGGCGCCGGCCTTCACGATGGACACCGCGTAGCCATGGCCCTTGTTGCGCAGCGCGATGTAGGGCAGGAAGAACTCGCGGATCAGGCGGTCGGTGGTGGCGGTGTCGCCGGCGGCATGGGCGTTGTAGAAGTCGATCGCGGTCTTCGGGATGAAGTTGAAGACGGCCGACGAATACACCGGGCAGCCCATGGCGCGGTAGGCGCCGGCGAAGACTTCCGCGGTGGGCAGGCCGCCCAGGTAGCTGAAGCGGTCGCCGAGCTGCTGGCGGATCGAGACGAAGGACTCGATGTCGCCGATGCCGTCCTTGAAGCCGATCAGGTTGGGGCAGGTGTCGGCGAGCTTGAGCAGCGACTCGGGCGTCAGGCGGCAGGCGCCGCGGTTGTAGACGATCACGCCGAACCTGACGCTGCGGCAGACGGCCTGCACATGCGCCACCAGACCCTCCTGCGAGGCCTCGGTCAGGTAGTGCGGCAGCAGCAGGATGCCCTGCGCGCCCAGGCGCTCGGCTTCCTGCGCGTACTGGATCGCGACCCGGGTCGGGCCGCCGGCGCCCGCGATGATGGGCATCTTCCCCTTGCAGGTCTCGACCGCGACGCGGATGACGTCGCTGTACTCCTTGGGCTCGAGCGAGAAGAACTCGCCAGTGCCGCCGGCCGCGAACAGCGCGGTCGCGCCGTAGGGCATCAGCCACTCCAGGCGCTCGGCATAGGGCTTGGGCGCGAAGTTCAGCTGGGCGTCGAAATCGGTCAGCGGGAAGGACAGCAGGCCGTGGGAAATGGTGGCCTTGAGGTCTTGGGGCGAGGTCATGAGCGGCTTGTCTCCGTGGCTACAACAGCGCTGGATCCGTCGTCGCACCCCGTCCTGAATGACTTGGTACCGGTACCAGCATGGACAGATGGTAGCGATGCCATCGACGGTCATCAAGAGGATGTCTGACAACTGCGGGTAATCCCCTAATCTGGAATCGCGCAGCGCGCCGGTCGCCCCGGCGGGGGCTCCCCCCTTCGGGGAGCCTGTTTGCGGTTGCCTCTTTGGAGGGGCCTCTTCGGAGGGGGGCGAGCTAGGGGTAGTGGGGGCCGAGAGGGCCACCTACAACCGGTAGGCGATCGAGGGGGAGGCAGTCCGCTTCAGCTCCGACGCGAAACCCTTCAAGGAGGCTGTCATGAGATCTGAAGCGAGAACTGCGTTCCAGCAGCAAGTCATCGAGGCGCTCGTGGAGAGCAAAGCCATCAACGCCGACGCGGTCGGCGCGACCTTCGCCAAGTTCGGCGAACGGGCCCTGCTGCAAGGCGAGGTGCTGGTCACGATCATCAACCGCAACGCGATCTGGAACTGCGGCTGGCCGGGGCCGGAGCTGGACATCGTGCGCGACGTCCGCCAGCTGCGCGAGTGACGCGATGAGCGCGGTCGTCCCGATGCCGGTGGTCCGGCCGATGGTGGGCAGGCGGTCGGCCGCCGCCCGGCGCCGGGAAGACCTGCTGGGCCGTGTGCACCTGGCGGTGCGCATGGCCCGGCGGAGCCTGAAGCGCGCGCTGGCCGAGGAGGAGGGCGCAGCGACTGGCGCGGCGGGAGGGGGCGGTGCGCCGGCGCCGCTGGTGCTGGCGAAGGTCGTCGGCGAGGCGGCGATGCTGCTGCGCATGGCGGCGAACCTGCGCGGCGAGGACGAGACGCTGGACGTGGAGTCGCGGCTGCTCGCGGTGCAGCTGGTCGCGCCGGCACGCGGTGCGCGGGTGAAGGCGCGGCTGTGCCACGACACCGGCCGCGCGCTGGAGCATGCGTCCGCCCACCTGTTCCTCGGTGACGCGGGGTATCCGGACGAGGCCTTCGACCGCCTGCTCGACGAACTGCTCGAGGGCGAGGTCGCCGCCGGCGCCGAGCGGCTGCCGAATCACCAGCTGGAATGCGAGTGGCTGGACCAGCTGCGGCGCGGCCGGGTCGGCGTCGAGCCCATCGACGCGGAACTGCTGGCTGCCACCTGCATCGGTTGGCCGCTGGACGTGCTGGCGTGCTCGACGCTCGACCTCTACATGTTCACCCACGTCGTCCTGTATGCGTCCGACATGGGGCGCCGGCCGGTGCGCCTGCCGCGCCCGGTGGACGAGGTGCTGGCCGAGGCCGAGGCGGGCCTGGCCGCGGCGCTCGATGCGGACAACTTCGACCTCGCGGCGGAATTGCTGTGGACCTGGCCGATGCTGGACCGGCCGTGGAGCGCGGCCGCCGCGTTCGCCTTCGACCTGCTGTCGACGGTGCAGGATGAATTCGGCTTCCTCCCGGGCCCGGAGCATGCGCGGTGGGCCGCCGAGTCGGTGCCGGGCCTTGCGCGCGACGAGATGGTGCTGCGCACGTCGTACCACGCGACGCTCGTGATGGGCATGCTGTGCGCGGCGACGCTGCGGCCGGGCGCCGCGCCGCCCGCGGCGATCGCGTCGCGTGCTTCGCTCGTGTCGCCCTCGTCGCGGGGGATGCCGACACCGTTCATGTCATCCGCCTCGCTGGCCTCGCCACCGCGGCGCGACGCGGCGCCGGTTGGAGACACCGGCTGGCTCGCGCGCTTGCCGCCACGTGCGCCGACGCCGCGCTGGCAACAGGCCTTCGAGCAACTCGACGCGAGCCGCCAGGCGGCCTTGACCTCGCTGTGCTTCAACGTCTGGTTCCGTCGCGCGGCCGCGGGAGACCTCGCGCAGCTGCGCGAGGCGCTGGCGGGCACGCTCGAGCACGGCAGCGGCGACGGGCCGTCGGCGCGCCAGGCCCTGATGCGGCTGCGGCGCACGACCGCGGTGGCGCGGTCGAGCCCACCGGTGTAGCGATGCCGCGCGGCGCGGGGTATGCCGCTTGCCCGTGACCGATTGCCGGTTCAGCGTCATCGTGAGGCGGATCGGCTTATGTAGACTCGTTCCTCGATGAATCCGCCGGCCCGCCTCCCGACCGCAACGCCTGACCCCGGACACGGCGCCTCCGCCGACTTCCCGCCCCCGGGCCCCGAGACCCCCACGCCCCGTTTCGACCGCCTCGACGCGCTGCGCGGCCTGGCGATGGTGTGGATGACGGTCTTCCATTTCTGCTTCGACCTGAGCTACTTCAAGGTCATCGTCGAGGACTTCTACCGCGATCCGTTCTGGACCTGGCAGCGCAGCGGCATCGTCAGCCTCTTCCTGCTGTGCGCCGGCATGGGCCAGGCGGTGGCGCTGTCGCAGGGGCAGACCGCCTACCGCTTCTGGCGCCGCTGGGGCCAGGTGATGGCCTGCGCGCTGCTGGTGTCGATCGGCTCGTGGTGGATGTTCCCGCGCTCGTACATCAGTTTCGGCGTGCTGCACGGCATGGCGCTGATGCTGATCCTGGTGCGCTTCGGCTTCGCGCGGTTGCCCACGCTGGCGCTGTGGGGGCTGGGCGCGGTGGCGATCGCGCTGCCCTTCCTGGTGGCGCATCCGTTCTTCGATGCGCGCACCACCAACTGGGTCGGCCTGGTCACGCGCAAGCCGCTGACCGAGGACTACGTGCCGCTGCTGCCCTGGCTCGGCCCGATGCTCTGGGGCTGCGCGCTGATGCGGACCGCGGCGGTGCGGCGCTGGATGCAGCGCCCGCTGCGGCCCGCGTGGCGGCCGCTGTCGGTGATGGGGCAGTGGTCGCTGTCGTACTACATGGTCCACCAGCCGGTGATGATCGGCGCGCTGATGGCGGCGCGGCACTTCGGCTGGCTTTGAGGCCGGGGCAGGCCGGGGCGGGGAACGCGGCCTGCGACAATCGCGCCCCATGAGCTCCTCTCCCTCCAAGACCCAGATCCTGTTCGGCTTCCACGCTGTGACCGTGCGCCTGAAGACGGCGCCCGCGTCGGTGCAGGAGATCCTGTTCGACGCCACCCGCAAGGACCAGCGCATGCGCGGCTTCCTCGAGAAGGCCGAGGCCGCCGGCGCGCGGCTGGTCGAGAGCGACGACGACCGGCTGCAGAAGCTCTGCGGCACGACCCGTCACCAGGGCGTGGTGGCGCGGGTGAAGGCGGTGGCGCAGCAGCACTCGCTGGACGACCTGCTGGACGAGGTCGAGGGCCCGCCGCTGGTGCTGGTGCTCGACGGCGTGACCGATCCGCACAACCTGGGCGCCTGCCTGCGGGTGGCCGATGGCGCGGGCGCGCATGCGGTGGTGGCGCCCAAGGACCATGCGGTCGGCCTCAATGCCACGGTGGCCAAGGTGGCCAGCGGCGCGGCCGAGACGGTGCCCTACCTGATGGTCACCAACCTGGCGCGCACGCTGGGTGAGCTCAAGGAGCGCGACATCTGGGTGATCGGCACCTCGGACCAGGCGGAGAAGACCCTGTACGACCTGGACCTGAGCGGCCCGGTGGCGCTGGTGCTGGGCGCCGAGGGCGCCGGCATGCGGCAGCTGACCGGCAAGACCTGCGACGAGCTGGTGCGCATCCCGATGCAGGGCGCGGTGGAGAGCCTGAACGTCTCCGTCGCGGCCGGCGTGTGCCTGTACGAGGCGCTGCGCCAGCGCCAGAAGCGGGACTGAACCCGCGGCGCGAGATAATCGCGCCCCTGCGGCCCCACGGGGCCGCGCCGACATTCCAGGGGTCCTGACCGGGGCCCGACACCCTTACCGGACCTCCTACCGCCATGGCCGTCATCGAAGTCAAGCACCCCCTCGTCAAGCACAAGATCGGCCTGATGCGGGAGGGCGACATGTCCACCAAGAAGTTCCGCGAGCTGACCGGCGAGGTCGCGCGGCTGCTGGCCTACGAGGCGACGGCCGATTTCCCGCTGGAGAAGACGACGATCGCGGGCTGGTGCGGCGAGGTGGAGATCGACCAGATCGCCGGCCGCAAGGTGACGGTGGTGCCGATCCTGCGCGCGGGGCTGGGCATGCTGGACGGCGTGCTGGACATGATGCCCAACGCCAAGGTGAGCGTGGTGGGCCTGGCCCGCGACCACGAGACGCTGCAGCCGGTGAACTACTTCGAGAAGTTCGTCGGCCAGCTGGACCAGCGCACCGCGCTGATCGTGGATCCGATGCTGGCGACGGCGGGCTCGATGATCGCGACGATCGACCTGCTGAAGAAGCGCGGCTGCAAGGACATCCGCGCGCTGGTGCTGGTGGCGGCGCCGGAGGGCGTGGCCGCGCTGACGAAGGCGCATCCGGACGTGCGCTGCTGGACGGCGGCGATCGATTCCCACCTCAACGAGAACGGCTACATCATCCCGGGCCTGGGCGACGCCGGCGACAAGATCTTCGGCACGAAGGACGTTTGAGCCTGCCGTCCCGCCTGAGCCCGCCTTTCGGAAGGCGGCCGAATCCGCCCCGTCTGTCAGGGAATCGCACCGCCCTTGTCGGGTAACCGGCAACGGGGTCCGGCGAAGAAGTACGCGAACTTGCGGCATCCGCCGCTTCCCTGCGTCGTCGCCGATCCGCAGAATGACGACTGTCAGCGCCGAGTCCTAGCTCGCGCTGGCCCTTGTTCTCCTCTCACGAGCAGGGAGACCGCAGGCAGACCACCTGGGGTCGACTTTGGGACCCGGCCGCGCAAGCGACCGGGTCTTTTCTTTTCCGGCCTCCGCTCAGCCCCACTTCATCTCGCCCTTGACCACCTTCGCGCCGATCTCCAGCGCGGGAGCCAGGCCGGCGGATGGGTAGCGCCGCTTCATCGCGGCGATCAGGGCGGCGCTGTCCGCCGCCTTCGCCGCTTCTTCCTCGAAGGCCAGCAGGTAGTCGCGGGTGTAGGTCACGGCCGAGACGTCCAGCGCGGCGCCGGCCGCCAGGTGGCCCGGCACCACGATGGCGGGCTTGCGGGCGGCGATGGCCTCGAGGTTGCGGATCCACGCGGTGCGCGCCTGCGGCGTCGGCGTGTCGGCCGTCCAGACGTGCAGTCCGGAGAAGACCAGCACGCCGCCGAAGACCGCCTTCAGCGACGGCACCCACAGGTAGCGGCGGTTCTCGAGCTCGCTGGCCGCCACGATCTCGACCGCGTGGCCTTCCAGCTGCAGCGCCGGGCCGTCGAAGGCTTCGGGCATGACGACGTCGGCCAGGGTCTGCGGGCCGTTCTCCTTCAGCTGCGGGCCCCAGACCGCCAGCTTCTTCTCGACGTTCCCCTTGATCGCGGCGATCGTGGCCGAGGCGGCGATGACCTTGGCCGACGGGAAGGCCGCCTTGACCGGGCCGAGGCTGAAGTAGTAGTCGGGATCGCTCTGGCTCACGTAGAGGGTGGTCAGCGTCTTGCCCGAGGCCTTGATCGCCTCCACGACCGCACGGCCGTCCGGCAGCGAGAAGCCGCCGTCGATCAGGATCGCCTCCTTGGCGCCGGACAGCAGCACCGGCGCGCGGAAGAAGCCGCGTTCGCCGGCCGGCAGGGCCTGCCACTGCAGCGGGGCGGCGCCCTGGGCATGGGCACCGCCCAGGGAGAAGGCCGCACCGGCGGCGGCGGTCTGGACGAAATCGCGACGGGTCATCATGGGAGTCCTTTCATGGCTCGAATCGGATGAGCGCATCGTAGGAAGCCCCGGAGTAAAGAAAAACTGCTCTTCAGTAGACTTTCCGTATGTCAAAAGCAAACAATCAGCCCGAGGCCGGCCCGGTCGCGTTCGACAACCTGAAGCGCCTGGCCTACTTCGCCGCGGTGGTGGAGGCTGGCACCTTCACCGCCGCGGCGGAGCGGCTGGGGGTCACGAAGGCGGTGGTGAGCCAGCAGGTCGCGCGGCTGGAACGGGAGTACCGGACGCAGCTGCTGACTCGCAGTACGCGGCGGGTGATCGCCACCGATGCCGGGCTCGCCTTCTATCAGCGCTGCGCCGTGATCCTGCGCGAGGCGGGCGATGCCTTCGACGAGCTGCTCGATGTGTCCACCGAGCCGACCGGCACGCTGCGCCTCACCGCGCCGTTCGACTACGGCCTCACGGCGGTGGTGCCCGCCATCGTCGAGTTCTCGCGGCGCCATCCGAAATGCAAGGTCGACGTGACGCTGAGCGACCTGCCGCTGGACCTGCTGGCGGGGGAAGCCGAACTGGCGATCCGCGTCGGCTGGCTGACCGACCTGCAGCTGCAGGCGCGACAGATCGGCAGCTTCCGGCAACTGCTGGTGGGGACACCGACGTGGGCGCGGCGGCTGAACCGCAAGCAGGGGCCCGAGCAACTGGCCGCCTTGCCTTTCGTCGCCAACACGGCCTTGAAGGCGCCGGAGCACTGGGAGTTCACCAACCGCCAGGGCGAGCGCCAGGCGGTGACGGTGGCGTCCGCGATCCGCCTCGAAGCGACGCTCGCGGTCCGCGCGGCGGTGTGCCTGGGCGCCGGTTTGTCGGTGCTGCCGGACTATGCGGTGGCCGCGGAACTGGAGCAGGGCACGCTGGTCCACCTGCTGCCGCAGTGGACCTTGCCCAGCGGCGGCATCCATGTGGTCTATCCGACGGCGCGTTTCCGTCCCGCCAAGGTGCGGCAGTTCGTCGAGGTCCTGGGCGAGCGATTCCAGAAGGCGCCGGACCGGCCCTGAGGAGCCCGCTATCCGCCGGCGCCCTGCATCGCCTGCCGGAACTCGTTGTTCGCGCGCTCCAGTGAATCGGGCAGCACCGTCACCAGCATCTCGATGAACGCCTTGACCGCGGGCACCATGCCGCGCCGGGTGGGATAGACCGCGTGCAGCTGGTGCGCCGGCATCCCGTGGTCGGGCAGCAGCGGCACCAGGCGGCCCGCGCGCAGGTCGTCGGCGCAGAGGTGGAAGGGCAGTTGCGCGGCGCCGATGCCGGCGACCGCCATGCGCGACATCAGGTACACGTCGTCGGTCGCGAAGGTCGGCTGGTAGTCGATCTCCACCGCCGCGCCCCGCGGGTCCGTCATCCGCCAGCGGGGCTTTTCGCCCCGCACGCCGGCTGGTCCCACGCCGAGGACGCCCTGCAGCGCCTGGGCCGAATCGACGGCAGCCTGCGCCGCGATGAAGGACGGGCTCGCCACGAGCGCTTGGTCGCTGGTGCCGAAATGGCGCGCCACCAGGTCCGAGTCCTCGAGCGCCGACCGGATGCGGATCGCCACGTCATACCCTTCCCCGATCACGTCCACCCGGCGATTGGTCAGGTCCAGCTCCAGCCGCACCTCGGGATTGGCCTTCAGGAAGCGGGGCAGGATCGGCGCGAGGAACAGGTGGGCGACCCCGATCGGGCAACTGACCCTTAGCCGGCCCGAGGGTTTCGCATTGGCCCGGGCGGCCACCTCGTAGGCCGCCTTTGCCGAGGCCGACATCGACTCGCAATGGGCGAAGAAGGCGGCGCCGACCTCGGTCACGCTGACCGACCGGGTCGAGCGATGCAGCAGGCGCACGGCGAGCCGCTCTTCCAGTTCGGCCACGCGGCGGCTCACGCGCGACTTGGAGATGCCCAGCGCCCGCGCCGCGCCGGAGAAGCCGCCATGCGAGACGACCGCGGCGAACAGGACAAGGTCATTCAGGTCATCCACGGGCGCTTCCGATCACGGGTGTCGAAGGAGAGGAGGGGACGGGCGATTGTCCTGATTCCAGAACGATCTGTCCCGTCGGCAGCGGCTAGTGCAACAACGCCGGGCGCCCTATCGTGACGGCCATTCCCACTGCGCCTTTGACTCCATGCAGATCCTTCACCTTGATTCCAGCCTCCAGGGCGAGGCTTCGGCTTCGCGCCAGCTCAGCCGCGCGATCGTCGACGCGCTTCTCCGGGCGTCGCCCGCCGCCCAGGTGCGCCACCGCGACCTGGCCGCCGACGCGGTGCCCCACCTCACAGGCGACATCGCCGCCGGCTTCCGCGGTGCCCCCGGCCCCGCGCCGACGGGCGTCGCGGCGGAGCGCGCGCGCTCCGAGCAACTGGTCGCCGAGTTCCTCGCCAGCGAGGTCATCGTGGTCGGGGCGCCGATGTACAACTTTTCGGTGGCGAGCCCGCTCAAGGCCTGGATCGACCGCATCGCGCAGCCCGGCCGCACCTTCCGCTACACCGCCGGCGGGCCGGTCGGCCTGGCGGGTGGCCGGCGGGTCATCGTCGCCTCGACCCGCGGCGGCCTGTACTCGGTCGGCGCCGGGGCGGGCATGGACTTCCAGGAGTCCTACCTGCGCGCGTTCTTCGGTTTCCTCGGCATCGCGGAGGTGCAGGTTGTCCGCGCCGAGCGGCTGACCCAGGGCGCCGGGGCGCGGGACGCCTCGATGGCGGACGCCCTCGCGCAGGTGCCGCGCGCCGTGGCGGACACCCTGGCCACCCCCTTGACCACCCCTATCTCCGCCTGAGAGGAACCATCGCCATGCTGTTTGCCGTCACCTTGATCTATCGGATGCCCCCCGCCCAGATCGACGAGCACCTGGGACCGCATCGCGCGTGGCTGGCGGACCAGACCCGCGCCGGTCATGTGCTTTTCGCCGGGCCGCTCGATCCCCCGACGGGTGGCCTGATCCTCGCCCACGGCGAGGACCGCGCCGCGCTGGACGCGCTGATGGCCAGCGACCCGTTCGTCGTCCACGGCCTGGTGGATGTCACGGTGCTGGCAGTCTCGCCAGCGCTGCGGCATGCGGACTTCCCGGCGCGATGGGCGGCCTCGGCCCAGGCGGTGGCAGCCGCCTGATCTGATCGCAGGGCGCCCTAGGTGCTGATGGCATTGGTGAAGGTCAGCCGATTCCCGAAGGGATCGGTCACCGAGACGTCCTTGGATCCCCAGGGCGTCTCTTCCAGCCCGGGACGGGCGTACCCATAACGCCGGCCGATCAGTTCCGCGTGGAAGCCCTCGATGTCGTCCGTCTGGATGCGCAGTGCCGCACCGGGGCAGGCGTCGCCGTGATGTTCCGAGAGGTGCAGCACGCAGCCGTCCCGGGACACCTGCAGGTAGAGCGGCAGCCCCGGCTCGAAGCGGTGGTCCCAATCGACCTGGAAGCCGAGGAACTGCACGTAGAACTCCAGCGCCTTGGCCTCGTCGAAGATGCGCAGGATTGGGGTGGTGTGAGCGAATTTCATACGGGCGATGTTCTTCGGCGACGTGACCCTTTGCCTATCGCGAAAAAGGGGGAGCGACGAAGCCGTTCAGACGGCCTTCACGGCTCTCAACTGAGCCTGCTCGTCCCCGTTCGGGAAGACGTTGACGCGCATGCGCGGCGGGTGCAGCCCGTCGACGGGCTGCATGTAATGCCCGGCGATGCGCACCGCATCCGCCCAGGCCACGATCACCGCTTGGTCCGGCTTGTCGTGGGAGGCGAAGGCCACGAGGTCCGTGAGCGGCAGCAGCGTGTCCACGCCATCCGGCCACACCGAATAGCTCATCACCCGCTCGCTGTCCTTGAACTGCACCAGCTTCACCGAGCCCACGAACGGCCCCGAAGCCTCCTGCGGACGCCGCTGCTCCAGCAGCCGCTTCTGCGCGCTGTAGTCCTCGGAGTCCTCGACCGAGATCAGCTCCTGGAACATCGGCCGCAGCGACTCGGGCGCCTCGAAGGGCTGCCACGCGCGCTCGACGAGCTGCAGCGGGCGGCAAGAGAGCCAACGCGAATGCTCCTGGCGCAACTGCTTGCACATCGCGGCCATCAGCGCGAGTCCGGCGATGTCGTTCGCGTCCGCGACCAGCAGCACGTGACGCAGCGGCACCATCGCCACCGGATGGGCGACGCCGGAGCGGTAGATCACGTCCGGCAGGAGCAGCCGCGACGGCTCGTATGAATCGTTCCAGGCCCCTTGCCACAGTCCCGGCGCGATCTGCTGCCAGCCCAGGTCTTCGGGCAGGCCGCGCAGGTTGTCGAGGGCATCGTCAAAGGCGGTGTCGAAGCTCACGCCCCACTTGTCCAGCATCCCCTGGGCGACGCGGGCGGTGCTCTCCGGCGTATCCAGCCCGAGCATCGCCACGTAGTCGCCCACGAGGGGACGGAAGGGCGTCTGGTTCGATGCGCGAGTCAGGGCCGCCTCGTCCTGGGTCAGCGCGTTGGCCAGGTCCAGGGTGCTCTTGGCCATGTCGGCGCGCGTGCGCAGCAAGGGAACCAGGCGCGCCCTCACGCTGGCGTAGTCCTCGGAGAGTTCGGGCACGTCGGCGCCGACCGGGCGCAGCATGGTGCCTTCCAGATAGCGATCGAATTCGATGTCACGCGCGCGTCCGCCCTTGGCGCGGCGCAGGTCCCTCACGAGGTGGGTGAGATGCGAGTGCATCTGCACGCCGTTGAGCGTGAAGTGGATCTCCGGCGGGTCTTCGTTGACCGTGGTCCCGGTTGCCCCGATCTCCTCGAGACGCCTGACGAGGCGCTTCAAGACATCGGCCGCCGTGGGCCGTCCGAACTGCCATCGAATCCATTCCCTCATGAGCCACTCCCCGACATCCTGTTGGCGATTGTCCGAGGACGCCGCGGAGGTCGCGGGTGCGCGAGCAGGCAGGATGCGGAATCTGTCGCAGGTCAGCGGGGCGCGTGCCGTCATGCGTCATCGAAGACTGTGGGGCGCAAGGATGACCGTTCGTCGAATGGTGCAGGAGGGCGGAGGGTCGTCTAGTCCTCGTCCACGCGAATCACCTGCTCCGCCGCCTCCAGGTAGGCCAGCGCCGCCTCCGGGTTGCGCGCCCCCTTCGCCACCGCTTCCAGCGATCCCGCGCGGCGCAGCGCCTTGTTGAGTTCGGGCACTTCGTCGCCGAGCTGGCCCGCCGCCTCGAGCGCCCTCATCAGGTCGAGCAGGCCGCCGCGCATCGGGCGCGAGACGTCGGGGCACAGGCGGCGCATCAGCGCGGGTTGCGTGCGCAGCGCATCGGCCAGCGCGATCGCCTCGCGGTCGCGCAGCGGCGCCAGGTGGCCGGTGCCGTGCAGGATCAGCGGCGCCACCGCGCGCAGCGCCGCGGAGGGCAGGTTGGCGTAAAGCTCGCGCAGCAGCGTCGCGGTCTCGTGCAGCTGCAGGCGGATCGCCGCCCGCGCGACCGGCAGCATCGCCGGGTCGTTCTCGACTTCGTAGCGCCACACGCAGGCGGCCGCGAGGTAGAGGCCGGCGAGCACGTCGCCCAGCCGGGCCGAGAGCAGCTCCATGCGCTTGAGCTTGCCGCCCAGCAGCCCCATGGCGAGATCGGCCGTGAGCGCGTAGCGGGCGGACAGCGCGTTGATGAGGCGCGCCTCGGCGCGCAGGTCGGCCGGAGGCTCCCCGCGCAGCGGCGCATGCGCCAGGCTGCGCCAGAGATTGCGCATCACATGGCCGACATGACCGACCAGCGCGCGGCCCAGCCGCTCCGGCTCCTTCGCCTGCACGGCCGCCATCTCCTCCAGCACGAACGGGTGGCAGCGCGTCGCGCCCTGGCCGAAGATGATCAGCGCCCGCGACAGCAGGTTGGCGCCTTCCACCGTGATGGCGATCGGCGCATGCCGATAGGCCACGCCCAGCAGGTTGCGCGGCCCGGCGATGATGCCCTTGCCGCCGAGCACGTCCATCCCGTCGCTGACCGCGCGGCGGCCCGCCTCGGTGAGCTGCACCTTGAGGATGGCGCTGGCGACGCTGGGCCGCTCGCCGTCATCCAGCGCCGCCGCGGTGTAGCGGCGCGCGGCATCGGTGGCGTAGAGCCGCGCGGCCATCTGCGCGGTGATGCCGGCGATCGCGTGGAAACGCCCGATCGGCAGGCCGAACTGCTCGCGCACCTGGCCGTAGCCGTTGACCACGAACAGCGCCGTCTGCTGCATCGCCGCGCCCAGCGCCGGGAGCGAGATGGCGCGGCCGGCGGCCAGGCATTCCATCAACATGCGCCAGCCCTGGCCGACCCGCGCTTCGCCGCCGATCACCCAGTCCATCGGCACGAACACGTCCTCGCCGCGGATCGGCCCGTTCATGAAGGCCGAGTCCATCGGCCGGTGGCGGCGGCCGATCTCCATGCCCGGCGTGGGCACCGGCAGCAGCGCGCAGGTGATGCCCAGTTCCTGCTGCCCCTCGGGGCGCGACGGATCCACCGCCTGGAAGGCCAGCCCCACCACGCTGGCCACCGGCGCGAGGGTGATGTAGCGCTTGTCGAATCGCACGCTGAAGCCGCGCACCGGCCGGCCGTCGACCAGGCGCTCGGTGAGCACGCCGCGGTCGGGGATGGACGCGGCGTCCGAGCCGGCATACGGCGAGGTCAGGCCGAAGCAGGGCAGCTCGCGCCCGTCGGCCAGGCGCGGCAGGTAGTGCTGCTGCTGTTCCGGCGTGCCGTAGCGCAGCAGCAGCTCGGCCGGTCCTAGCGAGTTCGGCACCATCACCGTCACCGCGCAGGCGGTGTTGACGGTCGCGATGCGGGTCACGACTTCCGCGTGGGCGTAGTGGCCGAAGCCCAGCCCGCCGAATTCCTTCGGAATGATCATTCCGAAGAAGCGGTGCTCGCGCAGGTACTGCCACACCTGCGATGGCAGGTCGCCGGCCTCGTCGATGGCGTGGTCGTCGAGCATGCCGACCAGCGTGCCGACCTCCTCGTCCAGGAAGCGGCGTTCCTCCTCGGTGAGGCGGTTGGGGCCGCGCGCGATCAGCGCGTCGAAATCAGGCTGCCCGGCGAAGAGCTGGCCCTCGAAGCCGACGGTGCCGGCCTCGAGCGCGGCGCGTTCGGTGTCGCCCATCGCGGGCAGGGCCTTGGCGAAGGGCGCCATCGCCAGGCGGCCGAGGAGTCGGTGCAATCCCATGCGGCGAGCCTAGGCCAGCGCGTGCGGCGACGAGGTCGGCCTGGGGCGCGTGTGCGCGTAGGACGCGAGGCGGTGTCGGGGCGGCTGCCTCAGCGACCGCCCGGTCGGGCCGCCTGCGGCGAACTGGCCGGATTCGCCGCATTCGTCGGATTCGCCGGGGCGACGCCGATGGGGATCACCCGCACGCCGGCGGGCGAGGCCTTGGCATCGGGCGGCGGCGGCGCCTGGACGCTCATCGCGGGCGCACGGTGGCGCGGGGCCGACAGCATGTCCACGGCGGCTTCGCGCAAGCGGGTCGCGAGGACCAGCCCGGCGATGGCGAGGACCACGGCGGCGACGCCGGCGACGACTTGAACGGGAGAGAGGCGCATGAGGAGCAATTGGGGAAGAGAGGGGCGCGAGCGCGCGATCGATGGCCGCGGCCTAGACGACGCCCAGCGCGCCCAGCACCCCGCCGCCGAGCACCAGCCACACGATGCCGATCTTCGTCCGCATCGTCAGGACCACGGTGGCGACGATCATCGCCAGCGTCGCCCAGCGATGGCCGGGCTCGACCAGGTAGGGCGCCGCGAGCAGCCAGCCGGTCGCGATCATCAGGCCCAGCGTCAGCGGCGCCATGCCGACGGTGAAGGCGCGCACGCCCAGGTGCTCGCGGTTGTTGCGCGCCCAGCGGGTGGCCGCGACGACCAGGGTCGTCGACGGCAGCAGGATGCCGGCCATCGCCGCCGCCGCGCCGAGCAGCCCCGACACGTTGAAGCCCAGCACCGCGACGAACAGGATGTTCGGCCCCGGCGCGGCCTGCGCCAGCGCGATGGAGCTGGTGAAGCTCTGGTCCGTCAGCCAGTGGCGCTCGTCCACCAGGTAGCGGTGCATGTCGGGCGCCGTCGTGATCGCGCCGCCGATCGACAGCAGCGACAGCATCAGGAAATGCAGCATCAGCGCGCCCAGCTCGGGCCAGCTCAGCGTCCCCGCCAACATCTGGCTGAGCGCCGGACTCATGCGCGGCCCCCGGCGCGGCTGCGCTTGAGCGCGATCAGCGCCAGCGTCATGCCCAGGCCACCGACGCTCAGCACGATCCAGAACAGCGGCAGCTTGAGCCAGACCGTCGCGCCGAACACCAGCGCGGCCAGGGCCAGTCCCGGCATCAGGCCGACCGGATTCTTCTTCAGCGACGGCAGCAGCTTGAAGCCGGTGGCCAGGATCAGCCCGGCCGACACCGCGCCCATGCCGCGCAGCGCGCCGGTCATCCGCGGCGATGCCAGCCAGGTCGTCGACAGCGCCGCCAGCGCCAGCACGATCACCGCGGGGAAGGTCATCATCCCGGCCAGCGCCACCAGCGCGCCGCGCAGGCCGAAGAAGCGGTCGCCGATCATCAGCGAGATGTTCACGACGTTCGGCCCGGGCAGCACCTGCGCCACCGCCAGCGTCTCGACGAATTCCTCGCGCGACATCCAGTTCAGCCGCTCGACCAGTTCCCGCTGCGCCACCGCCAGCACGCCGCCGAAGCCCTGCAGCGCCAGCCAGCTGAAGGCCCAGAACAGGTGGGAGAGGGAGCGGGGCCGCGCCAGCTCGACCGGTGCCGCGTCGCCGCCATCGCGGTCCGCGGCGGCGCGGCCTTCGGGCCCGCTCACCGGTGCACCTTCAGCGCATCCGGATTGACGATGTTGGTCGGCTTGCCCGCCATGTAATTCAGGACGTTGTCGAAGGCGGCGTCGAAGTACATCTGGTAGCTGTCCTGCTCGACGTAGCCGATGTGCGGCGTGCACACCGCGTTCTCCAGCCGCAGCAGCGGGTGGCCCTGCAGGATGGGTTCGGACTCGAACACGTCGACGGCGGCCATGCCGGGGCGGCCGCGGTTCAGGCCGGACACCAGCGCGCCATCGGCGACCAGTTCCGCGCGCGAGGTGTTGACGAACAGCGCGGTCGGCTTCATCCGCGCCAGGTCCTCGCCGGTGACGATGCCGTGGGTCTCGTCCGACAGCCGCAGGTGCATCGACAGCACGTCGGCCTGCTCGAAGAAGGCCTCGCGGCTGTCGGCCGCCTGGTGGCCGTCGGCCTGGGCGCGCAGCCGGGAGGCCTCGCTGCCCCAGACCAGCACCTGCATGCCGAAGGCCTTGCCGTAGCCGGCGACCAGCTGGCCGATCTTGCCGTAGCCCCAGATGCCCAGCGTCTTGCCGCGCAGCACCATGCCCAGGCCGAAGTTGGGCGGCATCGAGCCCGATTTCAGCCCCGACTGCTGCCACACGCCGTGCTTGAGCGTGGCGATGTACTGCGGCAGGCGGCGCATGGCGGCCATGATCAGCGCCCAGGTCAGTTCCGCGGGGGCGATCGGCGAGCCGCCGCCCTCGGCCACCGCGATGCCCAGCCGCGTGCAGGCGTCCAGGTCGATGTGCTTGCCGACGCGGCCGGTCTGCGAGATCAGCTTCAGCTTGGGCAGCTTTTCCAGCAGTTGGCGCGAGAAGTGGGTGCGTTCGCGGATCGTTACCAGGACTTCCGCATCCCGCAGCCGGATCGACAACTGGCCGATCCCCTTGACGGTGTTGGTGAAGACCTTGGCGTTCAGCGCGTCCAGCTTGGCGGCGCAAGGCAGCTTGCGCACGGCGTCCTGGTAGTCGTCGAGGATGATGATGTTCATAGGCGTGCGGGCACCGATCCTACTCGCCTGAAACGGCCGGCCCAAGGCCATTGGGCGAGCGTCGTGCAACAGATCGGAACAGGCACTAGCATCGCGCCCGTTTCGCATCCCAACCGCTTCCAAGACGAGGAGATCTCCATGGACATGTACGCCGCGACCGTGCCGGTGTTCGATCGCATGCTGGCCAACATGCAGACCTGGATCCGCACCGCGCGTGATCACGCCATCGCCAAGGGCTTCGACGAGTCCGTCTACCTGACCCTGCGGCTGGCGCCAGACATGCTGCCGCTGCCGCGCCAGGTCCAGATCGCCAGCGACGCGGCCAAGAGTGGCGCCGCCCGCCTGGCCGGCATCGAGGTGCCGAGCTGGCCCGACACCGAGGCCTCGCTGGAGGAACTGCTGCAGCGCATCCAGAAGACGCGCGACTTCCTCAAGACCGTCAGCGCCGAGCAGATCAACGGCTCGGAGACGCGCTCGGTCAGCGTGCCGCGCCGCGACAAGGAGCCGCTGCAGTTCCAGGGCCAGGACTTCGCGCGCTTCTTCAACCTGCCCAACTTCTACTTCCACGCGACGACGCTGTACGCGCTGCTGCGTCATGCCGGCGTGCCGCTGGGGAAGATGGATTTCCTTGGGCAGCCGAAGTAAGGGTCAGCCGAGCAGTCTGCGCAGCAGGCTCTTTCCCTGCTCGAGCTGCCGGTTGAGCATCAGCAGCCGGGCCTCGGCCTCCGCCTGGTCGAAGGCCCGCGCCACTTCCGTATAGATCGCCGTCCGCAGGTGCCACAGGTCCTGCGGATGCCGCGCATGGACGATATGGCGGCGCAGGGCGTTCACCCGCTCCAGCGCCGGGGTCTCCGCCTCCTCGGCCAGATCCGCGACGCTGGCCCGGAACGCCGTCCGCAGCTTGGCCATCGCCCGGGCGCTCGCCTGGGGCCGGCGACCTTCGCCGGGCCACAGCCGCATCAGGCTCTGGAAGATCGAATCCCCATGGCGCCGCCGGACCGGCGCGTCGTTCATCGCCGCGCCGCCGGTGCCGCCCAGGCGGCTGGCCGGTGCCAGCCCGCTCGGGTCGTCGGCCGCCCGTGTCTCCAGGTCGTCGAGCTCGACGGCTTGCGCCTCCTCGACGATCTCATCCCAACCCGACTGGCTCCGTATCGCCTTCATGGTGAGTTCTTCTTGGCGTGGTGGATCGAACGCGCGTCCCTCGACGTCCCTTTCCGGGCCTGCTCATCGCGCGGCGTCCCGGCTTCGAGGCCAGGATCGCGGGGCGATTGTGGAAGTCCGCCTTGTCCCTCGAAGCCTGGATAAGGCGGTGACGGGGCCTGCAAATCGTGCTCAAGTTCTCGCTCCGGCGGCCGATAACGGGCCAGATGGGCGGGTCGCCGGTGTCCGCGGCGCGCCCAGGGCGGGAGCTTCCAGGCAGGGAAATGGACGGTCGGCACCGTCCATTTGCCGGGATTCCCCCGGGAACGCGCGGACACAATCCGTACAGGCGGCCTCAGGGCCCGCGCCGGCTCGTCCGGCCGTGTCCGCCAGGCCGTCCCACCGTGCCCCGAAAGCCCGATCCCATGGACATCGCCCGCCCCAGCATGCCGAACTTGAGCGTTCCCGCCCACCTGGCCCAGGAATGGGAGCAGCTGCTGATCCGCGCCCGCGAGGGTTCGCTCCCGCTGCCGGAGCTGATGGATCGCGGCAACTTCCTCCAGACCCAGCAGCTCGGCGACGCCGCCGCCCACCTGTACGAGACCTGGCTGGCGCACGAGGGCCAGCCGCCGGCGGCCCGCCTGGTGGCGCTCTACAACTGGGGCACCGTGCTGGGCAACATCCAGCAGCATGAGCGCGCCGAGCAGGTCTACCGCCAGGCGCTGGCGATCAGCCCGGGCTTCGCCCAGGCGCGCCTGAATCTGGGCCATCAGCTGGAGCACCTGGGCCGCGTCGACGAGGCGCTGGCCGCCTGGCAGGCGGTCTACGACGCCACCGGCCCGATGGAGGCCCTGGGCGCGGACACCGACGGCCTGCGCACTCACGCCTTCAACAACGCCGCCCGGCTGCTCGAGCTGCAGCGACGCTACGAGGAGTCCGAGGCGCTGATGGTCCGCAGCCTCACCCTCAATCCCGAACAAACGGACGTGATGCAGCATTACGTCCACATCCGCCAGAAGCAGTGCAAGTGGCCGGTCTACCAGCCCTTCGGCGAGGTGACCCACAACAGGCTGCTGATCGCGACCTCGCTGCTGGCCACGCTGAGCGCCACCGACGATCCCGCGCTGCAGATGGGCGCCGCCCAGCGCTTCGTGCACGAGAAGGTGACGAAGCAGAAGGAAGCGCTCTGGAAGCATCCGGTCTCGGTCGCCGCCCGCCAGCAGGGGAAGATCAAGATCGGCTACCTCTCCGGCGACCTGTGCATGCATGCGGTGGGCCTGCTCACCGCCGAGCTCTACGCGCTGCACGACCGCGAGAAATTCGAGATCCACGCCTTCGACTGGAGCCGCGAGGACGGCACCGCGCTGCGCAAGCGGCTGCTGATGTCGATGGACAAGGTCTGGCGCCTGAACGCGATGGACGATGCCACCGCCGCCAAGCTGATCGCCCAGGCCGGCATCGACGTGCTGGTCGACCTGCAGGGCCTGACCAGCGGCGCCCGTCCCAACATCCTGGCGCACCGTCCGGCGCCGGTGCAGGTCAGCTACCTGGGCCTGCCCGCGACTTCGCTGCTGCCCGGCGTGGACTGGATCATCGCGGACCGCTTCGTGATGCCGCCGGAATACCTGCCGTACTGCAGCGAAAAGCCGATCTACCTGCCGCACTGCTACCAGGTCAGCGACC